>Ga0315902_10003055_pt1 | contig 25397 bp, 12 predicted proteins | sample LakEriMetagenome_9_FD_203523 | JGI IMG/M metagenome (GOLD analysis project Ga0315902, IMG submission 203523) | Freshwater fungal communities from buoy surface, Lake Erie, Ohio, United States - Buoy 12 MA117 | ecosystem: Environmental > Aquatic > Freshwater > Lake > Lake biofilm | place: USA... | reverse complement strand
GGGTGGTGGCTGATCGCCGATGAAGTGCAGACCGGCCTGGGACGAACCGGCAACCTTCTAACCTGCCAAGCCCAAGGCTGGATCCCTGATTTGATCTGTGTCGGCAAAAGTCTAGGAGGAGGCATCGTCCCCATCGCAGCGGTGTTGGGGCCTGCCGCATCGATGGATGAACTCCCTGCAGGAGTCGAGTCGGAGACATTTGGGGGTGGTCCGCTGGCTTGTCGCGTCGCACTGACAGTATTGGAACTGCTGGAGGAGACACCCTGGAAGGTCTGGTCTGAAGCGGCGGGGGCGGGAGTGCGCTCGGTGATGGCCGATGCGGCCAAAGCACTCCCTTTCCCCACTGCGATAGAAGGGATGGGAGCCTTTGGAGTCCTGGAAGTACAGGAGGAATCCAGCGAGCGTTCCAGAGAACTGGCGTGGCGACTGGCCTGCGAGGCGCGCAAAGCGGGAGTCCTTTTCCACTGGTCGGGCCCAAACGGGAATCGACTGGTGGCCCTTCCGCCACTGGTCACTCCGCCACATGCCTGGGATTGGATGCAGGAACGACTTCAAAAGGGGTGGCATACGCCCCGTTGGACGACCAACTGGCCCCCCTCTCGGGCCGATCGGCGGCACTAGCCGAAGAGGGCTGACCAGCGTACATTGTTGAATTCGCGATCGGAATCAGGAGCTTTCCTATGTTCGGACAGACTTTCGAATACCACGATCTGGCGGTCGTGGCTCTCCTGGTGATCCTGGAAGGTGTGCTTTCGATCGACAATGCCCTGGTGCTTGGCCTGCTGGCCAAGCGACTGCCACCGCACCAACGGCAGCGAGCCTTGATGTATGGTCTGGTGGGAGCCTTCGTCTTTCGCGTCATCGCTATCATATTTGCCCAACTGTTGCTGGGCATCGAAGTCGTCAAACTGATTGGTGGTGGCTACCTTCTGTTCGTTGCCGGAAAGTATTTTTTAGAGCAGTGGTTCGGGACGGCAGAAGAGCAGATCGTCCTCGGGGACGAGGAGCAACCGGTGCTGGTGCACGCCGATGACGGAAGTCCTTTGTCGGCGAAGGAAGAAGAAGAAGAACTGGAAGCGCGCATCCCGGTGCCGGCACCCGAACTGGAAGTGGTCAACGGGTCAGCAGGTCGCTCGGCCAATGGCGCTGCGAGGGCTTTCGCGAAATTCTGGCCAACGGTGGTGGTGATCGAACTGACCGATATCGCCTTTGCCGTCGACTCCATCCTGGCAGCGATCGCGCTAGTTGGTCCCAAGGAAGACGACTCGCCAGGGTTTCATCCGAAACTGTGGGTGGTTGTCCTGGGTGGCATGCTGGGGGTCCTTCTGATGCGGGTGGCTGCCGCCATCTTCATCAGGTTGCTGGAGAGATTCCCACGCTTTGAAACCTCTGCCTACCTGCTGGTATCGGTGATTGGATTGAAGCTGGTCGCCGACTGGTGGTTCAATGAAATCGGCGAGGAACATCCGGTACTGGATTTCCATTCGCTGACCAGCCCTGCCTTCTGGTTCTTCTGGGTCACCATGCTGCTGTGCTTCCTGGTCGGCTTTATTCCCAAAGCCAGACGGCAGACTTCCCATGAATGATCCTGCGTCTTTTAATCCCTCCCGATCGACCGGCAGACCGCTACAATCGGTCGGCACCGGTTCGGAAGGTTCCGACCTGTAACCCCGGATCTTCCCCGGGTGTTCCCAAACCACTTTCCTGAGTTGGATCTGATGAAGGTTTTGATTGTCGGCAATGGTGGTCGCGAGCATGCGCTCGCCTGGAAGATTTCACAAAGCTCCAGGGTCGATCGGATCTACGTAGCCCCCGGTAACGCGGGAACGGCGCTGGAAGCGGAAAACGTCGCGATTTCATCGACCGACATCGCCGCGCTGATTGCCCTAGCCAAAAAAGAAAAAATCGGTCTGACCGTCGTGGGTCCCGAGGCACCGCTGGCGCTAGGGATTGTCGATGCATTCCAGAAAGAAGGGCTGCGGATTTTCGGTCCAAGCCAGACAGCGGCACAATTGGAAAGCAGCAAGGTCTTCTGCAAAAACCTGCTGCGACAGGCAGATATCCCCACCGCTGACTTCCAGGTCTTTCGCGACGCCGACAGCGCGATGCGTTACATCAAGGCCCGGTATCCCAACGAACGGGATCGGGCTCCTGTTGTCGTCAAGGCCGATGGCCTTGCCTCAGGCAAAGGGGTTATCGTCTGCTCCCGACGTCAGGATGCGCTCGATGCGATCGATCGTATCGCCCGGCGCGAAGAATTTGGTAAGGCAGGCCGCCAGATGGTGATCGAGGAACGGCTGGAAGGCCCCGAGGCCAGCGTCCTGGCCATCACCGACGGCAAGACGATTCTGACACTACCGCCTTGCCAGGACCACAAGGCTGCCTTCGATGGAGACACCGGCCCCAACACCGGTGGCATGGGAGCCTACTGCCCGACACCGATTGTCGACACGGAACTTCTGGAGTCGATCGAAGAACGGATTTTGGTCCCTACAATCCACACGATGAAGCGGAACCGAAAGCCGTTCAAAGGGGTCCTCTATGCCGGCCTGATGCTCACGTCGGCTGGTCCAAAGACGCTGGAGTTCAACGTGCGACTGGGAGATCCCGAATGCCAGCCGCTGCTGATGCGACTGCAAAGCGATCTGATGGATATCCTCGAGGCCACTGTCGACGGCTGTCTCGATTCGATCGAAGATCCTGTCTGGGATCCGCGCCCGGCTCTCTGCGTCGTTGTCGCCAGCGAGGGATATCCGGGAGAGTACGAAAAAGGGAAAGAGATCACCGGTCTGGAAGCTGCCGGACAGGTGGAAGACGTGAAGGTGTTTCATGCAGGCACCAGGCTAGACCAAGGGCGCGTCCTGACCGACGGCGGGCGCGTGCTGGGTGTGACCGCTCTGGGTGCGACGATCTCCGCCGCGAAACTGCAGGCCTACACGGCAGTCCAGAAGGTGCGATGGCCAGGAGCCTGGTGCCGCAAGGATATCAGCGACCGAGCCCTCCAGATCAGTTCGTCAGGCGATTCGACCTGACGGCTCCCCGTCGCTTGGGATTCACCCCACGATCCCTTTTCATGGAACGCTGCCTCGCGCTGCTCTAGCCGGACCGCGGAAGCGGCCCGGTTGTTTGCTGCATGCTTGCGTGAACCACTTCTTGGGAAACCACCGGCGGCTAGCGCATTGCCACGAAGGCCATCGGCTGGCGTCGTTTCGCTGGCGGCGTTCCACCTGGATCGCTCGCGGAGGTCCGCTTACCTCCTCCCGCGAAGCAGGGATTCGATCGCCTTTTCGATCCGTTCGGCGTTGACCGACTTGAGCGGTACGATCATCACGCGCGAGGCAGGTTTCTCGATCGACTGACGATCCATCTGCTCGATGAATTCCGTCACCTCCTTCGCCAAGTCCGTAGGCGCACGCAACACAATCGAATTGGTCGTCTCATCCACACCAACGGTCAGCAGCGGGCCAGAGGAACTGGCATTGATCTGCTGCATCAGCAATGCCACCTCGGAGGAGACCCCTTCGGGGATCCGAAGTGGTCGACGCCCACCATCGGCATTGATCGAAGATCGATAGACATCGCGAACAATGTCGAGCACCTGAGCGGCATCGGCATGCTGCAAAGGGACCAGTCGCGGCACAATCCGCTGAAGGGAATCGCCAAGCTCCCTGGCATCAAGCACCGAAAGGAGTTCTTCAATCACCTGACGATCGGAGGGATTGCTGTAGATCATCAAGGCATTGGTCCGCGCATCGCTTGTAAAGACAGGACGCGTACCACCGGAGGATCCGCTGCTGCTTCGGCGCTGGAACAGTGTGTCGAGGATCTCCGTCATCTCCTCCGCCCCAGCATGCTTCAGCAGGTAGATCGAATAATTGCCACTCTGCATCGTCGGGACGATACGCGCAGAAGTGGTCATCTGCAGCAGTCGCTCGAGATCCTCCAGCGCCTGCTCATCCTCCGAAGCGATCGTCCAACGGTCGCTACCTGGGATGAGGATCACGGGTGGCAGCGACCCTTTTTCTGGCTGCGGCGCGACCGCCTGCCCAGCATCCTGCTCGATCGCCTCCTGCAACCGGGGATCCGAAGCGATCGCTTCCTGCTGCACCTGCTCGACCAACGATTCTTCGGCATCGGGTGTCTGGAGATCGCTGGCTGGCTCACTGGAACCATCAGGAAGCGACTCACCGCTCTGAGGCCGCAACTGGCTTGGATCGATCACCTGTAGTGGGTTCGATCGCATCATCGGCCAAACTCGCTGGATCTCCTGAATCGCCTTGACGGCTTCTCGCGTCATCGGGATCGTTCGCATGTTGGCCGATCTTCCGGAAGCCGACACCTCGGAGCCTCCCAACTGATCCATCAGCTTTTGAATCTGCTCCATCTGCTCGGCGCTAGCACCCACCAGCATTTTCTGGTTGGCTTCATCCAAATGGATCGTTGGGGCCCGACCGGCCGGAAGATCCCGGTACATCGCATCGACAGCGTTTCGGAAGGAACCAGGGTCCAGGCGGCCAAGCGCGTAGACCTGCCATGACTTGGACGCTCCCGAGGGACGATCTAATTCGGCGATCAGCTTCTCTGCAGCGGCTACTTCCTCTGCCTTGCCCACCAGATAGATCGCGCTCGATTGCTCATCCGCCATGATGCTCATCGTGCTGCGTCTTCCCATCGATCGCTCCAATGCGTTCTCGATCGATTCAGGATCGCCAAAGCGAACGGGGACGGTACGCACCGCGGCTCCATCGGCCGGAAGCGAGGAGATCTGCTTCAGCAAATCGGTGATCCGCTGATGATCTTCCTCCGAGGCGTTGACCAGCAATTTGCCTGAACGGGGGTCGTAGGCGGTGCGGGAGCGTGGGACCAGATCTTCGATCAGGTTCTCCACCTCCGCCGCATCCATCCCACCAATGGAATAGGTTTTGGGGGTGAATCGCTGCGAGCTTCCTTCGCCGAGTGTCTTCAGCAACTGCTCGACCATCGCCAACTGCTCAGGGGTACCACTGGCGGTGATCGTTCCGGTGCTGCTATTGGGCTGCAGCGTCACGCCTGGCGGAAGGGCAGGGCGGAGGGCAGCGGCGGCGGAGGCTGCATCGGTCGATCGCCAGTCGACGCGGAACAGCCGCACCGTTCCACGCTGCTGCGTCGACTCGGAGGTCTCCTTGAGCTTCGCCAGCGCACCAGCCACCTTCTGCAATTCCTCCGCTGGTCCGAAGGCCGTCACAGCTCGTCCGATCGGATCGACGCTAACGGTGGTGCGCGGTGCGATTTTGGCAAAGACACTCGGAAGCGTCGTCAGATCGCCATAGGGAGCCGGGTAGGTCTGCACCTCCATCGGTGCCTCCCTGGCAGACTCATGGAATGCATCGATCGCCTTTTGTACCGATGCATGCTCCTGGGCGGTGCCAAGGCCAACAATCTTCCCTGTCGCCGGCTCGACCCCAAACACCATCTTCTTCTGCAATCCCTGTAAGGCCAGCAGCACAGCGGTCGATGAGACGCCTCGTATTTCGTAGACTCGCATTTCCTGGGGCGATTCCCCCTCGGCCGTCTGCAGCTGCTTGACGATCTCTTCAATGCGTGTCAGATCTTCTGGTGAAGCGGTCGCGAACAACATGCGGCTTTTCGCGTCGATGGCGGTGCTCGCTTTGGGGACGATCGAGAGCAAAAGTCGGGCCAGCGACGTGTCGTCGATTCCCTCGATCGAAAAAGACCGATTGGTCACCTTCCTCGCCATCCCCGGCGCCAAAATCTGCTCTAGCTGCAACGCGACCTGATCCAACTGCTCGGCAGTGCCTGTCGCGAGGATGGTGCCGGTCGAGCTGTTGGGAAGCAAGCTGACACCTGACGGCACCAAGTTCTTGAGCGCGGTGCTGGCCGAAAGTGCATCGGTCACCAAGGGATCGATAAGAAGCAGCCTTGCTTGTTTCCCCTCTCCTGTTGTACGGCTTGCTTCCTGTAGTTTGGCAAGCGTATCGGCCACCACCCGCTGCTCGGACTCCGGACCAAAAAGAGTCAGAGTGCGGCCTGTTGCATCCAAGCTGGGAGTGCTTTTGGGGGCGATGCGAAGAAGCAGCGTAGGCAACGTCGTAAGATCGCCGAAAGGGACCGCATACGTCCTCACCTCCATCGGCGATTCTTTCGATGCTAGGTGGAATTGGTCGATCGTCTGCTGGACCATCTGATGCTCGTCGGGCGTCGCTAGCGCGATCAATTTCCCGGAAGTCGCATCGACCGAAAAGGTCGCCTTCTTGTATAGGCTCTGCAGGGACGTCAGTAGCGACGAAGAGGACACTGATTTGATCTCATAGAACCGTAGTTCCGGTGCCGGACCGCTGCCGACGCCTCGCAGTTGCTGCAACATCTCCTCGACGCGCTGATGATCCTCCTGGACCCCAAGGACAAACAGTGTGCCAGTGGCGGCATCGACCGTTGCAGTAGCGCGCGGCATCATATTGGCCAACAGTCGCACCACCGAAGTCCCATCCAGTTGCTCCAGTGGATAACTTTTCTGGGTCGGCTTCTTGGCCTGCATACCCGACAGCAACCTAGCCACCAACTGCTCGGCTTGGTCCAACTGCTCGGGACTCCCTGTCGCTGTGATAGTGCCAGCCGAACTGTTGGGAAGGAGTGTGATCGAGGGAGGGAGGAGCGGCTTGATGGCGGTCGACGCGCTGACCGCATCGGTGACCGCCGGATCGATCGGGATCAATCGCACTTCCTTGCCACTGGGATCGGGGGCGTTGGCCTTGAGAATCTTCTCTAGCGCCTCCGATAGCCGCTTCTGCTGCGAGACCGGTCCATAGACGGTCAGTCGTCTAGCGATCGAATCGGGGGTGATGGTGCACTTGGGCGCAATCTGTGTCAGGATCGTGACAATCGTCGTCAGTTCACCATGTGGCACATCGTAAGTCTGGATCTCCACCGGGTCGGCCGGATTGGTGGTATTCAATTTCTGAACCATCGCTGCAATCTGCTGGTGCTCCAGCGGCGTTCCCGAGACGATAACTTTTCCGCTGGTCGCATCGCTGCTGACCGTCGCACTAGCCCACATCGACTGCAGCAGCGTTACGACGCTGGTCGCGGGAAGCCCGAGAACTTCATACTGTTTGACCTCGACCTGCGTCGTCATCTCACTGGCTTCATCCAGTGGCTGAAGGGCAGCCTTGATTTTTGCGTGATCCTCCAGCGTCGCTGTCACCAGAAGCAGTTTTCGCTTGGCATCAGGAACGATCGAGGCGCTCGGGAACAATCCCGTCATCAGCGTTGCCAGTCCACTGGCCTCTGCATGCTTGAGCGGATAGGTCAGCAGGACGGGCTGACGATCTGTGGAGGGAGGCTGGATCATCTCCTGAAGGGTCTGTGCCAGCAGTTCGTGGCGGGCCGGTGGGCCAAAGGCCCATACTAGCGATTCGGTGGCGTCGTAGGTCCATTGCATCGGGGCCAGACGTTTCTTCAGGTCCGGTTCCAGCAGCTTCCACTGAGCAGCAGCTCCCTTGGGCAATTCGTAACGCTTCAGCACTGAGGGCTCGGCAGACTGCGGCTGGCTTCCCTGTAGTTTGCCCAGCAACTGGACAAACTCCGTCTGCTCTGCCTCCGTGCCCCAGACCAGAACCTCGTCGGCCTCCTCGGCGACGGTCATTGTGATTTTCTTCAGCGAGTCGGGGAGTGCTGTTCCGATCGCCGCCAACCGTTCCTTCTGCATGGAGGTCACCGGATGGATCTGCAGCGACCGCTGTTCGGTCTTGGGAATCGCCTTAAACAGCTCGCCGATCACCTGATGGTCTGCTGCCAGTGCGGTCACCACCAGCGATGCCGACTTCGGATCAGCGACCACCTTGGCTCGAGGTGCAATCGCTTCCAGTTGACTGGCGAGCACTTCGGGATCTAGCCCACCGGCCGGGTAGGTGATCGTCTGCCAACTGCTGGCCTGCGAATGGTTCTGCACCATCGTCTCAATCGCATTTTTGATCGCCGCCTGCTGCGTCGGGATCAAAAAGGCGCTGATCACTTTGGTCTTATCGTCCACCGTAATCTGTTCTGTCTTCAGCAGCTTCTTGAGCGTCTCCAGCGTCTGCTCGGGATCCAGATCGGCGATCGGGTAGGCGGCGAATACCGGCTGTGGCGGCGGTTCGGGCTGCGGTGGCGGTGGATCCTTGCGCGGCTCGGGAACACTGCTGATCAGCCCGTTGATGGTACGCATCTTTCCGGCCGATTCGATCACCAACAACTGCCGACTCTGCGCCAGCGGGACGGCTCGGCCGTAGCTTCCCAAATAGGGTTTGACTTCATTGAGCACCGCGTCGATGGGTCGAGCCCCCAGGGGAAACAGAACGCTGACCAGCTCAAACTTCCCGCGCGCCTCCAGTTGCTCGAGTGTCACCTTCGGAATCAGCTCGATCGGGATGGCGTCCGACAACTCCAGTACGATCAACATCTTCTCGCGCCGAACCAGCGTGAATCCTCGCGTCAGCAGGACGCTATTGAGCAGGTCGATCGCCTCTGAGGGGGAATACTCCCGCAGGTCGCTGTAGGTGAATTCCCCGGGAGGCACACGGTCCATCACCAGCGTCAGGCCTTCCTGGCGCGAGAACCACTGCAGCACATCGGCCCACTTCATGTCGCTGAACTGGAACCGCAGCTTCTCCCCTGATGGAGGCGACTTCCATTGTTTCAGTTGATCGGCGTTCAAGACCGCAGAGACTTTCTCATCCCACTGAGCTGTTACGGCTTTGCGGTCGGCCTCCGCTGCAGCCAGGATCGCGTCATTGCGTTGTTGAAGCAGCGACTGAATCTGAGCCCGCTGGTCGTCGGTGAGGCTCAGCTGCTGGGCGATTTCGGGATGAGCCAACTGGGCGACATCCCGCTGCTGCCCCCAGGACGCCGGCATTCCGATCGCCCATCCAAAGACCAAGCCGATCACCATCCCGAAGAACTTGGGGCTGCGCTGCGGCCGAGTCCGAAGATACAGAGATTGATTTCGATCGAACATCTTCGAACAACTCCTTGGTCGCAGAGGGCCGACAAGCTTGGTCGTCCCCAAGGAAGGATCCGCCGGCATAGCGGATTGTTCCCTCGGGTTGCCAGCAGACAGTCGGATGGTGCCCTGGGTGGGTAGATCGCTTCCCCCAGGCGGCACTTCCTGGAGCCAGGCGACCGGATGACCTCCCGGGCCCGCGATCCTTCTATCAACGATCTGTATTCGTCGACCGCATGCGATCAACTTGAGCAATGCCGGCATCGCCCGCGCAACCGTCAGCGATGGCACGCGATCGGTCTAGAAATCGATCTGCGTGCCATGGGTTCGTTCGGCAATGCACAGCCGCGCGAACCCCAGCGATTCAACCGTCATTATCGACACAACCCTGCCAGTGGTCAAAACGCCCCCATCTGCCACCATCCGGCCCCGATCGACCAGGATGGAGAACCGGGCGTGCCTTCATGCTCAGGAGGGACGGCCTACTGCCCGGACACTTTGGTTCGAATGCGGCAGAGGTTGGAATCGGCGGTGATAAACAGGGTCTTGCCGTCCTCGCCAAAACAGCAGTTGCTTGTCCGCTCTCCGGTGGTCAGCCGTCCCAGGAGTTTTCCGGATGGATGGAAGACCCAAATGCCACCCGGGCCGCTGGCCCAGAGGTGCCCCTGCTTATCGACTGAAAGTCCATCGGGCAATCCCGGCAACTTACCGACCGAATCGGTGGCGTCATACAAAAGTTTTCCCTCACCTAGCGTCCCATCGTCGTTGACACCAAAGGCCATCCAGATCGCTTTTTTCGGATCGCTTTGGGCGACGTAGAGCGTCTTCTCATCGGGCGAGAACCCGATCCCGTTGGGCCTTGCCAGCTCCGTGGTCAACAGCGTCAGCTTGCCATCGGTGCCGTAGCGATAGACTCCGAAATGATCGAGCTCGCGGCGGGGATCGTTCTCGCGATCAGGCAGTCCGTAGGGAGGATCGGTGAAGTAGATATCTCCGTTGCTCTTGAGGGCTCCGTCATTGGGGCTGTTGAGCCGCTTGCCTTGATAGGAATCGACCAGCGTTCGCTTTCCGCCCTGCGGTGTCAGGACGCTAAGACGCCGATCCCCGTGCTCGCACATCACCAAACGCCCCTGCTTATCTAGCAGCAGCCCATTGCTGCCAGGCTCCAGCCCATAGTAGGTGACTCCGGTGTAGCCCGAAGGATTCATGAACAGCGAGATTCCCTGCTTGGGGTGCCAGCGAAAAATCGAGTTGCGGGGGATATCGGAAAACAGCAGGTGCCCTCCATCCTCTCCAGAGATCCAGACGGGCCCTTCGGTCCAGGTGAATCCGGTAGCCAGAACTTCGATCTTGGCTTCTGGATCGATCAGCTGACTGAACTCGGGCGCAAACGACTCGATTTTGCCCAGTGTACGCATCGCCTTATTCTCCTCCGCCAAGCTCCATGGCGCTACCATTCCGATCGACAGGCAAAGCATGAGCAGACGAGACCAATGTCGTATCATCAGAAAAATCTCCTTCGAACGATGAACCTGGTGTGAGAGGGTCTGCCGAAGCGGCATTCAGTGGGTGATGCCCGCAACCGCATTGTAGAACAAATCGCTGGTGCCGTCGCACTACTCCAGTGGGAGCTGGACACGCGGACTGGCGAAGTGCCGCAGGAGCGATCGACTTGCCCTGTAGGGACCTGAGAGAGCGACCGCACCTGTCGCAGTATCGACGGGCGGGATGCCGTAGCGAATGGAATGGCAAGGTCGCGTTTCGATGGGGTGGATACGGCGCCGAGAGAAGCTATGGAGCAGGATTCAGCGGGAATGAGGGGTGACCAGTTGGCGGTAGAGTGCAAGGTAGCGATCGAGTTGCTGGGGGAGCTGAAAGTGGGATTCCATGAGATGGCGATTCCGGGCTCCTAAGCTTCTGCATCGTTCTGGGTCGCTTGCCAGACGCACCACCATCTGCTGCCATCCCTCCCAGTCGCTGCTGGCCACCGTCTGTTCTTGGCCCTCCTGGCTCAGCAATTCCCCGATCCCTTCCACTCGCGTCACGGCCACCGCCATCCCTTCGGCCATCGCCTCCATCACCGCATTGGGCATGCCTTCGTAGCGCGCTGGAAGAATCAGCAGTTGACTGATCGCCATCCAATCGCGAGGTCGATCGACAAAACCAATCGCATGGATACGACTGACGATCGCTCTATCCAATCGCTCTTGAAGCGACTTCCAATCGGATCGCCCGCTTCCATCCCCCAGCAAGACAGCATGGTGTTTGGGCAGCTGTCGGAGAATCTCTGGCAATCGATGCAAAAGGATATCGAACCCTTTTTGCGGTTCCCATCGCCCGACGAACAGCAGCAGGGGTGCCTCGGGGGGAATCCGATGGGCTGTGCGGAGATCGATCTGACGGGTCTTGTCGATTTCCGACCGAAGAGCGATCCCATTGGGGATGACTTCGATTCGTTCCTTCGCAAACGAAGGGTAGCTCCTACAGGCTTGCGCCACCGCCTGCGATACGCAGACGACGCGCTGCATCCGGCGCGATGCCCATGCTTCCATACGCTGCCTGCCTCGACGCGGATCGGCAACGCGAACGCCACCCACCCACGGCACTCGAAACCTGGGATAGATCAGGCTTCCCAAAATGTTCGCATGGAAGAGGAATCCCTGAGCGACATCGGGGCGATCGCTGGCGACCAGATGGCGCCAGCGAAAGAGCACTTTGGCAATCTGCCAGGAAGAGCGGCCACCGAGAAAGTGGAATGGGATCGAATGGGAAGCTAGTTGCAGCGCAAGGCCCTGACGGCTGGGGGGAGGCGGCGGCCCCAAAGCGATAACACGCACCTGGCATCCTCTCTTGGCGAGATGGCACGCCAGTTCCGTCGCGCATCGCTCGGCGCCCCCCACATCCAGTTCGGTAATTGTCAGGTCCACCCGCATGCAGTCCCCCGCCAGGATCCGTTCTATCCACCTCGCAGCCCGCTTCCCCCTGTATACAATAACCGGTTGCGAAAGCATGGGTTGCATCGTTGCCTAGGCGGTGACGGACGCGCGTGGTCCCAAGATCCGCCCGGTGGAAGACAACCGGCCATGAACTGAGGGATCAAGAAGGATCGTTGCTCGATGGCCAAAAGGACGGGTAGGGAGATCGCCAATCTGGCACCGTCGCTCCGGTCGGCCATGGAATTGCTTGCGCGATCCCCCTGCATGACCGCTGCCCTACGAAGCGGCCGCAAGTCTTCGCCATGGATCGCCTGGGGTGCTTGGCAGGGAGCGGTGGCGCCCTGGGTGGCGGCGATGGCCTGGAACGATGCGCGGCCCCTGCTAGTGATCGTGCCTCAACCCCCCGACGCTGAAACCATCGCAGCCGACCTCTCGTGCCTGCTGGGAGTAGCGATCGAGTTGTTTCCGGCGATTCTGGAGGAAATGGGGGTCGATGCGCTCCGCGACCAAGACTTTCTGACGCGTCTGCAGGTGCTCAACCGACTCCAGTCATGGCGACGCCAAAGCGAGTCCAATTCGGGCGGCGATCCCTTACCACCCGCTCCCATCCTGGTCACCACGCTTCCCGCCTTGCTGCAACCCGTCCCCAGCCCCCGCCAATTGACCGAAGAACGGCGATCGATCGCTACCGGACAGCGGCACCCGGTCAACGAACTGCGAAGCTGGCTGATCCAGCAAGGGTATCACACGACGACGGCAGTTCAGTTACCTGGTGAATTCACGATGCGAGGCGGGATCGTCGACGTCTTTCCTCCGGATGCTGAGCATCCATTTCGGATCGAATTTTTTGATGACGAAGTGGAATCGATTCGACAATTCGACGTCGTGACTCAACGCAGTCTGCAGAACAGTTCGGCGATAGAACTCACCTCGGCCGCCAGCACCACGCAGGAAGACGGCTGGCTGATGGACTACCTTCCTGACGATGCGATTCGAGTGCTGTGGGAGCCGGACTCGATTCGCCACGTCACCGAATCCTTCGTCCAACGGGCCCCCTTTCCCGATCGCTTCCGGTCGATCGATGACGCGCTGGAGGCGATCGTCCATCGCCATGCAGTCACCCTGGTTCAGGTGGCTCCCCCCGATGGCAGTTGGACCGGCGATCGCATTCCGCTGGGGGATGTCGATCGCTTTGGAGGGGACCTGGAAAAGCTGGCCGAGGAACTGACGCAGCAAGCCGCATCTGGACGCCAGACAACGCTGCTTTGCGTCAGCGAGGGAGAGCGGCAGAGACTGGAAGATCTGCTCGATCAGACGAAGGTGGAGCGGCGTGATAGGATCCATCTGGCGGTTGGTTCGCTGAGCCTTGGGTTCGAACTGCCTCCGGATGGCCCGCTGGTTCTCACCGTCCATCAGATGCTCAAGCGATCCCAGCTTCGTCGCCATTCCAAACGCGTCCAGTCCCGCGCCATCGACAGTTTTCTCGATCTTCGCGATGGCGATCTGGTGGTCCATCTAGGGCATGGGATTGGCGTCTATCGCGGACTGAAGATGATCGAACGCTTAGGGAAGAAGCAGGAGCATCTGGAGATCGAATTCGCGGAGGCCTCCAAGCTGTTTGTCCCCACCACCAAGATCGATCTCGTGCAGCGGTATGTTGGGGGAACGCAGTTGCGCCCCAAGCTGGCCAAGATCGGCTCGGGAAGCTGGGCCCGGCAGAAGCAGGCGGCCGAGTCGGCGGTGCGGGACATGGCGGCCGATCTTCTGGACCTTCAGGCTCGCCGTAGAAGCCTGATCGGGATCCAGTTTTCAGCCGATACCGTCTGGCAGCACCAGTTTGACGGTTCGTTCCCCTACCAGGAAACGCCGGATCAGTGGACGGCGATCGAATCGGTCAAAACCGACATGACTTCCAAACGACCGATGGATCGCCTGATCTGCGGGGATGTTGGATTTGGAAAGACAGAGGTGGCGATGCGCGCCGCCTTCAAGGCGATCGATAACGGATACCAAGTCGCTGTCCTGGTGCCGACCACTGTGCTTGCCGAACAGCACTACCGCACGTTTCGAGAGCGGATGGCGGAGTTTCCCGTGGAAATCGGAAAGCTGAGCCGCTTTGTGCAGACATCGCAGCAGCGACAGACGCTGGCAGGACTCGCCTCTGGACAGATCGACCTGGTGATTGGAACCCACCGCGTCGCCTCTCAAGATGTCCGCTTTTGCAACCTGGGACTGGTCATCATCGATGAGGAGCAGCGGTTTGGCGTCGCCATCAAAGAACGGCTCAAACAGGTTCGCCCCAATGTCGACGTGCTGACACTATCCGCGACTCCCATCCCGCGAACGCTTCATATGTCTCTACTGGGGGTCCGGGATATCTCCAATCTGGAAACCCCACCAGCTGACCGGTTGTCGGTGGAAACCCGCGTGGTGCGTTTCGATGAGAAGCTGATTCGTCAGGCGATCCAGCGGGAGCTCAATCGCGACGGCCAGATTTTCTTTGTGCACAACCGGATCAGCGATCTTCCCATCCTGGCCGATCTCCTCCATCGCATCGTCCCGGAAGCTCGCATTGGAATCGGCCATGGACAGATGGAGGAAGGCCGGATGGAAGAGGTCATGCTCGACTTCATCGAACACCGCACCGATATCCTCCTCTCGACAACCATCATTGAAAGCGGACTGGATATCCCGAACGCCAACACCATCTTTATCAATCAAGCCGATCACTACGGACTTGCGGAACTCCACCAATTGCGCGGACGAGTCGGCCGGTACCATCACCAGGCGTATTGCTACCTGCTGGTCGAACGGAACAAGCATCTGGAATCGGACGCAGCCAAGAGGTTGCATGCCATCGAAGAATTCAGTCAGATCGGGGCTGGCTTTGGCATCGCCATGCGAGACCTGGAGATTCGGGGAGCCGGCAACCTGCTGGGAACCGCCCAAAGCGGCCACATCGCCACCGTGGGGTACGAACTCTACTGCCAGCTGCTGGAACAGGCAGTCCGCACCCTGACTCACCAGCCACCCAAGCTGTCGATCGATGTCGAAATGCACTTGCCGATCGATGCCTACCTGCCGACCGAGTACGTTCCAGAGATGCGCCACAAGATCGATCTTTATCGCAGGCTGACGCGTCTGGAAGGGCTGGAAACGCTGGTAGCCATCCGCGGTGAAATGGTCGATCGATTCGGAGAACTGCCGGAACCTGTGGAGCGGTTGATGCGGCTGGCGGAACTGCGGATCGATGCGACGCTTTGGCAGATCCGTGCGATCCAGGTGGACGACAAACACCTGCAGATCGCCTTTGCCGATCGCCGCAGAATCGAAATGCTGGCCAAACGTCATCGCGGGCAGCTTCGGGTCCTCGATGATCAGAATGCCTACTGGCCCTTGCCAGAAGGAGACGTCGATTACCTGCAACTGCTGCAAGATCTATTGCGGCCGCCGAGCGAATCTTCTATAGCCAGCAGTCCGCAGGAGGCGATGACGCCCCCCAAGCCGTTGCCCAAGGCGCCGCGTCCCTCGGCCGTACCGCGACCAGTGACAGGCAGCAAACCGGGCTTGCGTGGTTTCCTCCACCAGAAAAAGGACGGTCCGCCGACCGCATGATGCCCTAAGCCATAGCCGGGATCGATGCCCTCTGCGAAATGCCGTCCGCCGTACAATCACCCCGTTCCGGCGCCAGCCGCAGGATGCAGTGTCACCCATGGCGACTCGTCCACTTCCAAGCCGATATCCTGATCGTTGCAGGCCGAGCCTATCGGGACATCCTTCTGTCGCGCCCCGTCGCTTGATGCTGGCCATCCTGGCTCTCCTGTCGATCGCATGGCCTGTAGCAGGCCAGACGCAGACCGAACCGTTTTCGCCTCCCGCGCAGATTCTTACCCCCATCCCCAGCGCTCCGCCTCCAGGGACCATTCCCCCTCTCACTCAGACACCGGCCACCCAGACACCTGCCACCCAGACACCGGCCATCGGCCCCTTTGTGAATGGCAGTGGTCCGCCGGGCGGCGACCCCTCGGTCCAGCAGGCCAGCAGCTCGGTCCGCATGAGCCTTGGCGACAACCGCGCCAATCTCGATCCTGCCTGGACGGGAAAACTCTTTCGTCCGACACGCGTCCTGGCGATCGTGGGCAATGAAATGATTCTGGAAGCCGACGTGCGGACGATGATCGAGCCGATGCTGTATAAGAACAAGGACCGCATCCCCGAAGAGCGGTGGGATGAGATGATCGAGCAGCTATTGCGACCGGCGCTCTCCGAACACATCAAGCAGAAGAGTCTTTCGCAACGCTTCATCCGGGACATGGTGGGGGCAAAACCCCCCAAGGAATACCAGGAAGCGATGAAGAAGATGAGCCCTCGGTTGTCCGAGGCGTTCTATGGAAAGTACCTCCCCAAGCTGATGAAGGACTACGAAGTCGAAACGCAATTGGAGCTGGAGTACAAACTGCGCGACATGGGCAGCTCCCTGGCGGCACAGCAGAAGATCTTCCGCGACACCGTCTTGGCCCAGCAGGCACTGGAACAGCACGTCCCCGAGAAACCGTCGATCGAACTGGCGGATTTGCGAGACTATTACGATGCGCATCAAGAGCAATGGGATCGCAAGGCGAGAGTCCGCTTCCGGTTGATGTCGATTCATTTTGAAAAACACTCCGATCGCCAGGAAGCTTTTCAGCAGATCGCCGACATGGGAAATGAGGTGGTTTTCGGTGGGGCGAAATTCGAGGCGGTGGCCAAGCGACGGTCGGAAGGACCGTTCGCCAATGAAGGCGGATTGTTCGCCTGGACATCCAAAGGTTCACTTCGCTCCCAGGTGATCGAATCGGTCGTCTTCGAGATCCCTCCCGGTCAGCTCAGCGAAATCCTCGAAGATGAAGAAGGATTCCACATTGTCGAGGTGCTGGAGCGGGAGGATGCACGGACGCAGCCGATGGAGGAAGTGCAGAAGGAGATCCGCAAGGCGCTGGTCAAGCAGAAACGAAATGATTCCGAGAAAAAGTTCGTCCGGGAGACGATTCTAGAGACGAACATCTGGACCCGCTGGCCAGCCGACATCCCAGGCTCCAGGCCGCTAGAAGAGGCGATCCCGGATCCTTGAGTCGAGCGGAAAAAAGAATCGACGATTCGAATGGCTCGGTGAATCGTCCTCTCGATTCCTGGATCTGCAAGGCCCACAAGGGATTCGGTTCGGCTAAACTTCGAGAATCGTCTCGATCAATTCGCCAACTGCCCCATGGGTCACTCTGCGATGGATGCACGTGTTGAGCAGCTCAATCACCCTCTGGTCCGACACCATTTGAAGGCGCTGCGCGACGCCAGTTCGCCACCGTCTGTCTTCCGTGAGCAGGTGAGGCGGCTTTCGGTGCTGCTGGCGGTGGAAGCCAGTCGCGATCTGCCGCTGATCGACCAGGAGGTGGCGACTCCCATGGAGACGACGACCGTCCAGCAACTTCGCGGTCGACTGGCGCTGATCCCAATCCTGCGAGCTGGACTTGGGATGGTCCCAGCCATGCTGGACATGCTCCCTGAGGCGGAGGTGTGGCATCTGGGGATGTACCGGGATGAATCGACCAGCCTCCCGATCGAATACTACTGCAAACTTCCCGATCACGATCCGGCCGATGTCGCATGGATTCTCGACCCGATGCTGGCTACTGGCGGGTCGATCTGCATGGCGCTCGATATCCTCAAACGCTGGGGGGTGCGCGACATTCGAATTCTCAGCCTGCTGGGCACTCCCGAAGGGATCGCGCAGGTACATCGCCAGCATCCTGAAGTGCGAATCTGGGTGGCATCGATCGATCGCAAGCTCAATGCCGCCAACTACATCCTTCCAGGTCTGGGGGACGCCGGAGATCGGCAATTCAACACCTTGATCCGCTGACCGAATGCCTCATCCCGATCGCTACCTAACTCACTAGGAAACATCCACCATGCAACAAGCGATCAGCGCCTTTGGACTTCTGGTGATGATCGCCATCGCTTGGTTGCTAAGCTCCCATCGGAAGCACGTCCCGTGGCGCATCGTCGCGGGAGGGCTGGCCCTGCAGTTCCTCCTTGCGATTCTTGCCCTGCGCACGCAAGGTGGCCGATGGTTTTTCGAGTCGATCAATTCCCTGGTCAGCCATTTGGTAGGGTTTGTCCGCGAGGGATCGCTATTCGTCTTCCGCATGCACGGCCTGCCGCCTGATCAGCAGTCGATGGCCGAAAGCCTGGTCGGTTCATTCGCCTTTGGTGTCCTGCCGACGATCATCTTCTTTTCCAGCCTGATGGCGATCCTCTATCACCTAGGGTGGATGCAGTGGGTGGTGCGACAACTGGCTTGGGGGATGCAAAAGACGCTGCGCACCAGTGGTCCGGAGACGCTTTCCGCTGCCGCCAATATCTTTGTTGGCCACACCGAAGCGCCACTGGTGATCAAACCCTACATCGAACGGATGACTCGATCGGAACTTCACGCGATGATGACCGCTGGCTTTGCAACGGTCACTGGAAGCATGCTTGCCGCCTACGCCGGCTTCGGTATCGATGCAGGTCATCTGCTGACCGCCTGCATCATCTCCGCTCCGGCGGCGCTTCTGATTTCCAAAGTCATGGAACCCGAACTCCATCCGGAACAGACGGAGCAAAGTTTGAAACTGGATCTCCCAAGAACCAGTCCCAACCTGATCGGTGCCGCTGCCGATGGCGCCAGCGAAGGGCTCAAACTGGCGCTCAATGTCGGCGCGATGCTGATCGCCTTCCTGGCGCTGATCGCCATGGCCGACTGGATGCTGGGGCAGTTCGGGAAGGCACTGGGCGCTGTCACCACCGATGGCAAGCCGCTCTGGTCGCTACCGACTGCCCTGGGCTATGTATTCGCGCCAATCGCCTGGGTCATGGGGATCGCCGCGGAGGACTGCCTGGCCGCCGGAAAACTGCTGGGGATAAAAATGGTCGCCAATGAGTTCATCGCCTACCAGCAACTGGGGGAGCAGATCCAACAGCAGATGGTATCGGAGCGGACGCGAACGATCATGACGTACGCACTAGCAGGTTTTTCCAATTTCGGCGCCATCGGGATCCAGGTAGGCGGCATCGGCGCCCTGGCACCAGGCAGAAAGGACGACATCGCGAGGCTGGGCCTCCGCGCGATGATCGCCGGTACGCTGGCCTGCAACATGACCGCCTGCGTCGCTGGAATGCTCAGCGACTGAACAGGGTGATCGCCCCCCACGCGGAGACCTCCGCTATACAGAGTCCCGGCAAAGCCGCATCTGCCAGTTCGCGTGCTGTCGGTCGCCCATGAAGGGTGTCAAAATGCGGAATCTCTGAGGAAAAAGGGGGCTTCGATCCCGCTCCCTAGTGACGATTTGCCCCCTTGCGGCTACCATGCGGTGTCGATTGTCCAAGGCCAATTTAGGGCTCGGTTCGCTCCAGTTCTTCCGATGTCTCCCTGAAACGGCTGCCTCTGCCATCCGAGTGAATTTCCGAGCTTTGGTAGAGAGAGGCGATCCAAGGCACCCACGATTTGGGGGCGTTTTTCCAGACTCACTCACTGCATCGCGACTCCAGGGAGACCCTGCCAAAGATGACCGCCACCGAAAGTTCCATCGAACAACTGGCCATCAATACGATTCGCACCCTCAGCATGGATGGTGTGCAAGCGGCCAACAGCGGGCATCCGGGTACGCCGATGGCCCTGGCGCCGGTTGCCTATCAGATCTGGACCGCCAACCTCCGCTACGATCCTAACGACCCGCTATGGCCCAATCGCGATCGATTCGTCTTAAGCTGCGGTCACGCTTCGATGCTCATCTACTCGTTGATCCACTTGGCGGGCGTCAAGCAGGTCGACCATCACGGGCATCTGGATCGCAGCAAGTTGGCGATCCCCATCGACCAGATCAAGCAGTTCCGGCAACTGGGCAGTTGCTGTGCGGGGCACCCCGAGTCGTGTGAAGCGGCTGGGATCGAAACCACCACCGGCCCGCTGGGGCAGGGGGTCGCCAACTCGGTCGGCATGGCGATCGCCTCCCGGCATCTGGGGGCTCGCTACAACCAACCTGGACAGACGCTCTTCGACTACCGAGTCTATGCGCTGTGCGGCGACGGCGACTTGATGGAAGGTGTCGCCAGCGAAGCCGCCTCCATCGCCGGTCACCTGAAGCTGAGCAATCTATGCTGGATCTACGATGACAACGGGATCACGATCGAAGGACACACCGACCTGGCCTTCAGCGAAGATGTCGCCAGACGATTCGAAGGGATGGGATGGCAGACGATTCGCGTCACCGATGCGAACGATCGCCAGGCGATGCAAAAAGCACTCGATACCTTCCAAAAGACCACCGACAAGCCGACGCTGATTCTGGTGCGAAGCGTGATCGGTTATGGAAGCCCCAACAAGTCGAATACCCACGGCGCCCACGGTGCCCCTCTGGGGGAAGACGAAGTGAAGCTGACCAAGGCCTTTTACGGATGGCCCGAACAGGAGAAATTCCTGGTGCCCGAAGGAGTTCGCGAGCACTTCGCCGAAACGTTGGGATCCCGCGGCGCCAAAGCCAGCAGCCAGTGGAACACCACCTTCGACGCCTTTCGAAAGCAACATCCCCAGCAGGCGAACGAACTGGAGGCTCTCCTGGCTGGCAAACTGCCCGAAGGCTGGGACGCCGGTCTGCAACCCTTTGAAGCCAGCGACAAGGGACTGGCCACCCGCGTCAGCTCGGGCAAAGTCCTCAACGCACTCGCCAAGCACTATCCCGCGCTGGTCGGCGGATCGGCCGACCTAGCCCCATCCACGATGACGCTGCTGGATGGACAGTCTGGAATGTCCGCTACGAACCCGGCAGGTCGCAACATGCACTTCGGGATCCGCGAACATGGAATGGCTGCTGCGCTCAATGGCATGGCCCTTTCGGGACTTCGCCCCTTCGGCGCCACCTTCTTTGTCTTCACCGATTACCTGCGGCCCTCGATGCGCCTGAGCAGCCTGATGCGCCTGCCAGTCCTGTACATCCTCACCCACGATTCGATTGGGCTGGGAGAAGATGGGCCCACCCACCAGCCGGTCGAACATCTGGCTGCCTGCCGTGCGATTCCCGGACTGGATGTCTATCGTCCTGCCGATGCCAATGAGGTGCTAGAGTGCTACCGAACTCTAATCGGTCGCCTGCGACGCCCAGCCGCCCTGGTGCTCTCCCGACAGAACGTCCCAACGCTCGATCGCAATCACTATGCCCCAGCCGCCGGCGCTGCACGCGGCGGCTACGTGGTCAGCGATTGCCAGGGAACGCCCCAGGTGATCCTGATGGGTACCGGTAGCGAACTGTCCCTATGCATGGAAGCACAGAAAACGCTGCAGGCCAAGGGGATCGCAACCCGAGTCGTCAGCATGCCCTGCTGGTCGGTCTTCGAGGAACAGGATGCTGCTTATCGGCAGTCGGTGCTCCCCCCAGCGGTCAAAAACCGGGTAGCTTGCGAAGCCGGTGTGGTCCAAGGCTGGGAAAGATACCTGGGAGAACGTGGCAGGTTTGTTGGCATGTCGTCCTTCGGGGCTTCGGGGCCATACCAGAAGCTTTATGAGCATTTTCAGATCACATCGGCGAAAATCGTCGCCGAAGCGGAGAGTCTGATCCATCACCTTGCGTAGGTCCCTGCGATGAATGCCTCCGATGTCTATCTTGCGATCGATCTAGGCGCATCCAGCGGTCGCGTCCTGGCAGGAATGCTCGATCACGGACGGGTGGTGCTGGAAGAAGTCCACCGATTCCCTAACGGTCCTATTGCTGTAGGGAACCGCCTAGCCTGGAACCTGCTTGGACTGTGGCAGCAGATCGAACAAGGCCTGACCCTGGCAGCACAGAAATTCGGCGACCGGATCGTCAGTGTCGGAGCCGATACCTGGGGTGTCGATTATGTCCTGCTCGATCGAAACCAGGACTTGGTCGGCCCTGCTTTCTGTTATCGCGATACCAGAACGGTCGGCATCCTGGAGAAAGCTTGGCAGCGAATGCCCAGGGAAGCGATGTTCCGAGAGACGGGGCTCCAGTTCATGGAGTTCAACTCCGCCTTCCAGCTCCATGCCATGCGACTGGAAAACTCGCCCCTGCTGGATGTTGCCGACCGCTTTTTGATGATCCCCGATTTCCTCCACTGGATGCTTTGCGGTGTAGCCGCCAACGAAGCCACCAACGCCAGCACCACGCAACTGATCCGTCCCGGCGATGGCAGTTGGTCACAGACAATGATGGACGCGTTGGAAATCCCACCTCATCTTTTTGAAAAGACGATCCAGCCGGGGACCGTGCTGGGAGAGATCCGCAGTGATTTGGCCGATCGGACGGGACTCCCCAAAAAGGTGCAGGTCATTGTTCCAGCCACCCATGACACCGGATCTGCGGTCCTGGCAGTCCCAGCCTCCCAGTTCGCTCCCGAACAACCCGATTGGTGCTACATCAGCAGCGGCACCTGGAGCCTGATGGGGGCCGAATTGCCAAGGCCCCTCCTGTCCGATGCCTGCATGGCTCGCAACTTCACCAACGAAGGAGGAGCCCTGGGAAGTGTTCGGCTGCTGAAAAATATCTCGGGACTTTGGCCCATCCAGCAATGCCGCGCGATCTGGCAGCGCCAAGGGAAAGATCTTCCCTGGAAGACGATGGTGCAACTGGCCCAGTCAGCGACGCCTCTGCAAAGCCTCTTCAATCCCGATGACGCCCGTTTCGTCGCTCCTGCCAACATGGTCGAGGAGATCCAGTCCTACTACCGAGCGACCGGCCAAGAGGTGCTTGAGGATCCGGGAGCGATCGCCAGAAGCTGCCTGGAAAGCCTGGCGCTGCGGTATCGAGCCTGCTTGGGATGGCTGGAAGAACTCCTAGGCAATCGACTGGATGTGATCCATATCGTGGGTGGCGGTGTGCAGAACCATCTGCTCTGCCAAATGACCGCCGACGCGTGCAACCGCACCGTGGTCGCTGGACCGATCGAAGCGACCGCCATTGGCAATGTGATGATGCAGGCGGTGGGGCGAGGCCAACTGGCCTCCATCCCAGAAGCAAGGCGGCTACTGCGACAAAGCGCTGAAGTGGTCGAGTACCACCCAAAGCAGGCCGCGGCCTGGAACGATGCTGCCCGTCGTTCGTTCTGAACGAGGGATGGAACCCTTTTTTTCGTTCCTACGGTCATCTAGCCACCTTTCCCCGCTGGTATTCCAGAAAGAACAACGGGAGATCATCCCAAACAAAACGCTTTGATACACAAGAAAAGAACAGAACCCTTCCGTTTCCACCCCCCCTGGATCATGATCAAAACAGAAAGGAACGGAGTCACACCGTTCCCCCGCTCCAGAACCCTGCTTGGTCCGAGATCAACGGTTTTCAATCTTTCCCCTCGGACTCCCCACGAGTTTCGCGTTCGTCTTGGTACGTCTCATAGGTAGCACGATGCTGCGCGAAAGTACCAAACCTCCTCACGACGGATCCGACGTGAATCTCGAGCCATCGCTCCTGAAGCGAGGGCGAGATCGCATGATGGCGGCCCTGCGAATCGCGAATTCCAAGTTGGCTAACCTCTGTGCACCACTCGTTGCGATCGCTCAGATCGGCAGCAAATCTCGGGTACATCATCACCGCGGCCAGGAATTCCTTGCTATCGGAAAACCTGACGAGGCAGAGGCGGAATTTCGCATTGCGATGCAGTACAGAACCAACCGGATTGCCGCGGTTCGGGGACTGCTGCAGGCTCTGAAGGATCAGGGACGAATAGAACAGGTCGTTCCTGAATTGCTGAAAATGGCCGAGCGGATGTCCGAAGATGAAATCCGACAGTTGCCGTTTCCCGCCTACTGTGTTTCCCAGGTGGCGCACGATGAATCACTACGCCTGGACCTTGATCGCCTAGTGACCAACAACCCCCGCGCCTTCGACGCTACGGTCCTCCTGGCCTTAGTGGAGGCTAAACGCGAAAACGTGGATGGCTCGATCCGGTTGTTCCGAAATCTTGCGATTCATCACTACGGAAAACTTCATCATCCCGATGCAGCCCCTGCGGAACCGCGTTTCCTGATTCTTGGTCAGCCGAAGGCAGCGACCACAACCCTCTTCCATTCCTTGACCCACCACCCTCGAATGACAGGCCCATTGCTCAAGGAACCTAACTATTGGTCGAGCGAATACGCATTAGGGCCGAATTGGTATCAATCGCTCTTTCCGCACTGGACCGAGGAATCGTGGCGGTTCACCGGAGAAGCGTCCACTTCGTATCTCCTCCATCCAGAAGCTCCCGCTCGCGTGGCCAAATCGTTACCAAAGGTGAAGCTGATCGTTTCGTTGCGAAATCCCGTATCGCGAGCCTATTCGGAGTACTGGATGCAGCGTGGCTTCGGAAACTTAGGGTTATCGTTTGAGGAATTCGCCAACAAACTGATGAAGCGGCGGGAGTTTTGCCCGTTCAACCGTGTCAAAACGAACAAAAATGGACTTCCAAACAATCTCTTTGTGGGTAGTGTGGTATTGCCAGGGCTGCGAAATTGGCTGGATTTTTTCCCCCCCGAGCAGTTGTTGGTTGTGCGAGATGAGGCAGTCAAGCGCGATCTGCAGGCGGTCGTCCGTCAGATCTGTCGATTCCTTGAGGTACCAACTTTTGAGCTCCCCTCATCAATCCATATGAACGTGGGGTACTATCCCCCCATGCCCGAAGACTTAAAACGACGACTCGAGGCTTGGTATACTCCCCATGAAGAAGCTCTCAAGGTATTCCTGGCCACACACCCCAATAAAATCCTCTAGCCACACTCCCTGTGTCCTGCCAACATGGTCGAGGAGATCCAGTCCTACTACCGAGCGACCGGCCAAGAGGTGCTTGAGGATCCAGGAGCGATCGCCAGAAGCTGCCTGGAAAGCCTGGCGCTGCGGTATCGAGCCTGCTTGGGATGGCTGGAAGAACTCCTAGGCAATCGACTGGATGTGATCCATATCGTGGGTGGCGGTGTGCAGAACCATCTGCTCTGCCAAATGACCGCCGACGCGTGCAATCGCTCCGTGGTCGCTGGACCGATCGAAGCGACTGCGATTGGCAATGTGATGATGCAGGCGATGGGGCAAGGCCAACTGGCCTCCATCCCAGAAGCAAGGCGCCTACTGCGGCAGAGCGCTGAAGTTGTCGAGTACCATCCAAGACAAGCCACTGCCTGGAACGAAGCCGCTTCCCGTTTATTCTGATCGATGAATGGAACCGCCTCACCTGTTCCTGCGGACTACCGGCCATTGTTTCTCACGATCCGTTGCCCGCGGAGAGAGATTCACCCATCGGGCCAACCGCCCACTCTCTTTCCGGGACGAAGTGTAGATCCCTACCTTCTCAACTCCCGCGATTCAGAATGAGGAGGCGAAGGGGATCGGTGCATACATCACTTGAGATGGAGAACCTACCGGAGGAAAAGGTATCATCCGGCAATCTTGTAGGTCGGTTGGTCAACAGTCACTTCCACAAAAAAT
>Ga0315902_10003053_pt1 | contig 25404 bp, 23 predicted proteins | sample LakEriMetagenome_9_FD_203523 | JGI IMG/M metagenome (GOLD analysis project Ga0315902, IMG submission 203523) | Freshwater fungal communities from buoy surface, Lake Erie, Ohio, United States - Buoy 12 MA117 | ecosystem: Environmental > Aquatic > Freshwater > Lake > Lake biofilm | place: USA... | reverse complement strand
TAAGACCGCGGCCGGCAACAACATCGCGATCGGCCCGGTGCTGCTCGGCGCGGCGCGTCCGGTGCATATCCTCACGCCCTCGGCGACGGTACGGCGCATCGTCAACATGACGGCCTGGACCGTGATCGACGCGAACGCCCGATGACGAGCGCGATCGCTGCCCGCCCGGCCGCCGTGCCGGGATGGCGCTGGGCATCGGCGCGCTCGCTGGCACTGTCGCTCGCGGCGGCGCTCATGCTGGCGCTCGGCCTGGGGCTGCTGCCGGGGTCGGCCCTGGCGCGCGACCCGGCCGCGCTGCCGGCTGCCGAAATCGCGGTCGATCGGCTGCCCCCCGAGGCCCGCGCCACGCTCGCGCTGATCCGTGCGGGCGGACCCTTTCCCTACGACAAGGACGGTACGGTCTTCGGCAACCGCGAGGGCCTGCTGCCGCGCCAGGCGCGTGGCTATTACCGAGAGTACACCGTGAAGACCCCGGGTGCGCGCGACCGCGGGGCGAGGCGCATCGTCGCGGGCGGCGAGGCGCAGCGGCCCACCGATCTCTGGTACACCGACGACCACTACCGCAGCTTTCGCCGCATCCGCGAATGACCGACGCCGCGGCGCGGCGGCCGCGCAGCCCCTTCCACCGCAAGGCAGAGCCATGAGTTCAGCATCCCCGACGCCGCCGGCCCCGCCCTCGCCGGTCGGTCCACCCGGCCCCGGCGGCACCGACCCCGCCCCGCGGGCCCGGCGGGTCGATGCCGCCGGGCTCATCGCCTTCGAGGCGGCAGCCCGGCGCGACGGCTTTCGGCTGCTTCGCGCCGATCTCTCGGGCGCGCACGATCGGGCCGGCGTGTTTTCCGCGCTCGCGCGGGGGTTCGCGCTACCCGACTATTTCGGGGCCAATCTCGATGCGCTCTACGACTGCCTGACCGATCTCGAGGCGGCCGAAGGCGGGATCGCGATCACGCTCGCCGCGGTGCCCCGACTGCCGCAGGGTGAGCTCGATGCGCTGCTGTCGGTGTTCGCCGACGCGATCGAGGCCTGGGATGGGCGCGGCGTGGTGCTGCGTGTTGCCTATTCGGTGGCGGGCTGAGCGCCGCCGAGATCGCCCCGCAGGGTCTGCAGCACCGTGATCGCCGCCAGTCCGGCGGTTTCGGTGCGCAGGACCCGGGGCCCGAGGCTGGTCGGCTGCAGACCACTGGCGGCGGCTGCCGCGAGCTCCTCGGGCGCAAGACCCGATTCCGGCCCGATCAGCAGCTGCGCGGCCGTGACCTCCGGAGGCAGTCCGGCGGCGGCCTCGGCGAGCGTCTGCCCGGCGCCGGGCGCGAGCACCCAGCCCGGCACACCGCGGTCGCGCTGGGCGAGCCACTGCGCCAGGGTCATCGGCGCGGCCAGGACCGGCAGCCGGTCGCGACCGCACTGCATCGCGGCGGCCACCACCAGCCGCTGCCAGTGAGCCAGCCGGCGGGCTGCGCGCGCATCATCGAGCCGCACGACCGAACGCGCCGAGGCGACCGGCATGATCGCCGCGACGCCGAGCTCGACCGCCTTCTCGACGGTGAAGTCCATGCGTTCGGCTGCGCTCAGGCACTGGACCAGCGTGAGGCGCAAGCGGCTTTCGGGGCAGGGCGGCAAGGCGCCGAGCAGCTCGACCGTCGCCTCGGCTCGGCCGGCGCTCACGAGCCTTGCCGACCAGCGCCCGCCCGCGCCATCGAAGAGCTGCAGCGCCTCGCCCGCCCGCAGACGCAGCACCCGCAACGCGTAGTGGGCCTGATCGGCGTCGAGGGTCAGACGCTGTCCGGGTTCGCGCAGGTCGGCGACGAGCAGCCGTGGGGTCATCAGGCTGTCGCCCCGCGCCTTCAGGCCCGACGCGCCGAACCCGCGCTGGCGGATGCCGGCCGCGCGACCACGCTCATGGCAACAGCTGCCGGTAGAAGTTGGGCAGCGTGAACAGCGCCGCGTGCAGCGGCGCGTTGTAGAGCTGCAGATCGCCGATGCCGCGCGTCGCGAGCCGCTGCGCGATCTCGTCGGTGCTCACGGCGCAGGGGTCGAGCGTGTCGGATACCACCGCCAGCCCCCAGTAGGCGCCATAGAGCGGCACGAAGAGCCCGAGCGCACGCACGATCGGAAACACCGCAACCAGATCGGCAAGCAGCCGACGCACGCGCTCGGGCTGATAGACCGGCGAGCCGAGGTGCAGCGAGATCGCACCGCCCGGGGCGAGCGCGGCCCGGGCCTTCATGAAGAACTCGCGGGTGTAAAGCCGAGCCGCCGGGGTATCGGGATCGGTGAGGTCGAGCACGATCAGGTCGAAGCGCTCGGTGGTGTCGGCGAGGTAGGCGAAGCCGTCGCCGATGCGCAGCTCGAGCCGTGGATCGTCGAAGGCGCCCCGGTGCACGCTGTCGAGATGCTCGCGGGCGATGCGTGGCACCTCGGCGTCGAGCTCGGCCATCACGACGCGTTCGATGCCGGGATGCTTGAGCAGTTCCTCGCTGCTGCCGCCGTCGCCGCCGCCGATCACCAGCGCGCGCCGTGGGGCGGGGTGGGCGAGTGCGGCGCAGTGCACGATCGGCTCGTGGTAGAAGAACTCGTCACGCTCCGAGGTCATGAAGGCCCCGTCGAGGCGAAACAGGCGGCCGAACTGCGGGGTATCCCAGACCTCGATGTCCTGGTGCGCCGAACGAAGCTTCTCCAGGCGCCGATGGGCACGGAAGCCGTAGACGCTGTCCGGATTCAACGACTCGAGCAGGAGTTCGTGGCGGTCCTGGTCCGGCACCGCGTCGGGTTCGGGCCCGCGCAGCAGGCGCTGCGCGTAGCGCTGGCGCGGTGTGAACGCGGCCACGAGCTCCTCCAGCAGCCGCTCGGCCTTGGCCGAGTTGTCGGTGGAGAAATTGCAGACGTAGACGTCGAGGGTGACGCCGGCGCGCTCCGGCCAGGTATGCAGCGCGAGATGCGACTCGGCCAGCAGCACCGCGCCGGTGACACCGCCCGGCTGCCCCTGCCAGGGCGGGAAGGTGAAGAACTTCTCGTCGACCCGTGTGAGCCCTGTGCGCGCGACGATGCCGGCGCACAGGGTGGCGAGCTGTCCGGCATCGACCAGCAGTGCGCTGCCGGCGGGATGCCCTTCGCAGCCGCACCCGTACAGATCGGCAGTGAGATGAAGACCTTGCATGCGGATGCCCCCGTCGTGGCACGCGTTGCGCCGCCGCGACACGCGAAGTGCAAAGCTTTCGAGTATAGCCAATGAAGGCGCACTGACGCGCCTTGTCCGAACAGCGGTCGGGGGGTTGCTAGAATCCGGGTTTTTACCCGGTGCGCCTTGCGATGAACGATGCCTCGAGCGGTGCCCAGCACCCCGTCCTGTCCGCCCAGACGCTCGCCCGGATGGCCGACAGCCTGCGTCTGCTTGCCATTGATGCGGTGCAGCAGGCCAACTCGGGGCACCCGGGGATGCCGATGGGCATGGCCGAGATCGCGGTCGCGCTCTGGGCGCATCAGCTGCGCCATGATCCCGCGGATCCCGCCTGGCCGGATCGCGACCGCTTCGTGCTCTCGAACGGGCACGGCTCCATGCTGCTCTACGCGCTGCTGCATCTCAGCGGCTACGCCTTGCCGATCGACGAGCTCAAGGCCTTCCGGCAGCTGCACTCGCGAACGCCGGGTCACCCCGAAGTCGGGATCACGCCCGGGGTCGAGACCACCACCGGACCCCTCGGGCAGGGGCTGGCCAACGCGGTCGGCATGGCGCTTGCCGAGCGGCTGCTCGCGCAGCGCTTCAATCGCGAGGGTCACCGCATCGTCGATCACTTCACCTGGGCCTTCGTGGGTGACGGCTGTCTGATGGAGGGCGTCTCGCACGAGGTCTGCTCGCTGGCCGGCACCCTGGGCCTGTCGCGGCTGGTCGTGCTCTATGACGACAACGGCATCTCGATCGACGGCGAGGTGCGCCACTGGTTCTCCGACGACACGCTCAAGCGCTTCACCGCCTACGGCTGGCATGTGATCGCCGGCATCGACGGCCACGACAGCTGGGCTGTCGAGCGCGCGATCGCGCAGGCCCGGCAATGGGGCGAACACGGCCGCGACGGCCGCTTCGCACCCACGCTGATCCAGTGCCGCACCGTGATCGGCAAGGGTTCGCCCAACCGTTCGGGGCAGGCCAAGGCGCACGGCGAACCCCTGGGCGCCGCCGAGATCGCACTGGTGCGTGCACAGATGGCCGAGCGCGGCTTCACGATGGAACCCTGGCAGGTGCCGGCCGATGTGCAGGCCGCCTGGGATGCGCGCGAGCGGGGCGCAGCCGCCAGGGCCGCCTGGCGCGAGCGCTTCGACGCCTATTGCACGGCCTTTCCGGAGCTCGCCGAGGAGTTCGAGCGCCGCAGCGCCGGCGAACTGCCGCCCGACTGGGACGACACCGTCGCCGCGCTGCTCGAGGCGTCCTGCGAGCGTGCCGAGTCGGTGGCCAGTCGCAAGGCCTCGCAGCTCGCGCTCAACCACGTCGGGCCGGCGCTGCCGGAGCTTCTCGGCGGATCGGCCGATCTCACCGGCAGCAACCTGACCGACTTTGCCGGCTGCGGCGCACTGCGCGCCGGCCCCGACGGGCAGCTGCAGGCCGGGCGCCATGTCAACTATGGCGTGCGCGAGTTCGGCATGGCGGCCATGCTCAACGGCATGGCGCTGCACGGCGGCTTCATCCCCTACGGCGGTACCTTCCTCACCTTCAGCGACTACAGCCGCAATGCGATCCGGATGGCCGCGCTGATGAAGCTGCGCGTCATCCATGTGTTCACCCACGACTCCATCGGCCTGGGCGAAGACGGTCCCACGCACCAGCCGGTCGAGCATGCCTCGAGCCTGCGCCTGATCCCCGGCCTCGACGTCTGGCGGCCGGCCGACACCGTCGAGTCGGCCATCGCGTGGGCCACGGCCATCGAACGGCGCGACGGTCCGTCGGCGCTTCTGTTCTCGCGCCAGGCGCTGCCCTTCGTCACCCGCAGCGACACCCAGATCGCCGCCGTCCGCCGCGGCGCCTACGTGCTGCGCGACGCCGCCGAGGCGCGTGCCGCGATCATCGCCACCGGCTCCGAGCTCGGGCTCGCGCTGGCGGCGCGCGAGCTGCTCGCGGCCGAGGGCGTGGCGGTGCGCATCGTGTCGATGCCGAGCACCACGGTCTTCGACCGCCAGGACATCGCCTGGAAGCGGCAGGTGCTCCCGGAGCGGCTGCCCCGTATCGCGGTGGAGGCGGGCGTCACCGACTTCTGGTGGAAGTACCGCTGCGACGCGGTCGTCGGACTCGATCGCTTCGGCGAGTCGGCGCCGGCCGGTGCGCTGTTCACCCACTTCGGTTTCACGCCGCGAAACGTCGCCGACACCGTGCTCGCGGTGCTCGCCGGCGGGCCGGGTCGTTGATCCCGCAACCGATTTCAACCTCGAACCAGGAAGCCCCATGAGCATCCGCGTCGCGATCAACGGTTACGGCCGCATCGGCCGCAACATCCTCCGCGCCCACTACGAGGGTGGCAAGAAGCACCCGATCGAGATCGTCGCCATCAACGACCTCGGCAATGCGCAGACCAATGCCCACCTGACGCAGTACGACACCGCGCACGGCCGCTTTCCGGGCAGCGTGCACGTCGATGGCGACAGCGTCGTGGTCAACGGCGATCGCATTCGCGTGCTCGCGCAGCGCAACCCGGCCGAGCTGCCCTGGGGCGAGCTCGGCGTCGACGTGGTGCTCGAGTGCACGGGCCTGTTCACCTCGAAGGAGAAGGCCGGCGCGCACCTGAAGGGCGGCGCCCGCAAGGTGATCATCTCGGCGCCCGGTGGCAAGGATGTCGATGCGACCGTGGTCTACGGCGTGAATCACGGCGTGCTGAAGGCCACCGACACCGTGATCTCGAATGCCTCGTGCACCACCAACTGCCTGGCGCCGCTGGTCAAGCCTCTGCACGACGGCATCGGCCTGCTCAACGGCCTGATGACCACGGTGCATGCCTACACCAACGACCAGGTCCTCACCGACGTCTACCACGAGGACCTGCGCCGCGCGCGCTCGGCGACGATGTCGATGATCCCGACCAAGACCGGCGCGGCCGCGGCCGTGGGGCTGGTGCTGCCCGAGCTCGACGGACGCCTCGACGGCTACGCGATCCGCGTGCCCACCATCAACGTCTCGATCGTCGACCTGTCCTTCGTCGCCGCGCGCGACACCACGGTCGACGAGGTCAACGCGATCATGAAGGCCGCCGCCGCCGATGGCGCGCTCGCCGGCGTGCTCGCCTACAACACTGCGCCGCTGGTCTCGGTCGACTTCAACCACAACCCGGCCTCGTCGAACTTCGACGCCACCCTCACCAAGGTGTCGGGCCGGCTGGTCAAGGTGAGCAGCTGGTACGACAACGAGTGGGGCTTCTCCAACCGGATGCTCGACACCACCGTCGCGCTGATGGCGGCGACCTGAGCCGATGCAGTTCCGGCGCCTCCAGGATCTCGAGCTGCGCGGCCGGCGCGTCTTCATCCGCGCCGACCTCAACGTCCCCCAGGACGACGCGCTCGCGATCACCGACGACACCCGCATCCGCGCCTCGCTGCCGGCGATCCGCCATGCGCTCGCGGCGGGCGCGGCGGTGATGGTCACCTCGCACCTCGGCCGGCCCACCGAGGGCGAGGTGCGGCCCGAGGATTCGCTGGCGCCGATCGCCGCGCGCCTTGCCGAGCTGCTCGGCCAGCCGGTGCGGCTCATCGCCGACTGGACCGATGGCGGCTTCACGGTCGCCCCCGGCGAGGTCGTGCTGCTCGAGAACTGCCGCTGCAACAAGGGCGAAAAGAAGAACGACGAGGGTCTCGCGCGCCGGATGGCCGCGTTGTGCGACGTCTATGTCAACGATGCCTTCGGCACCGCGCACCGCGCCGAGGCCACCACCCACGGCATCGCCGCCTTCGCCCCGTTGGCCTGCGCAGGACCGCTGATGGCCGCCGAGCTCGATGCGCTGAGGCGCGCGCTGCTGCAGCCGCGCCGGCCGATGCTCGCCATCGTCGCCGGCTCCAAGGTCTCGACCAAGCTCACCATCCTCGAGAGCCTCGCCGGGCGCGTCGACCAGCTGATCGTCGGTGGCGGCATCGCCAACACCTTCCTGCTGGCCGCGGGGCATCCGATCGGCCGCTCGCTGGCCGAGCCCGACCTGGTGGATCAGGCGCGCAAGATCATCGCGCTGATGACCGAGCGCGGCGCAAGCGTGCCCTTGCCCTCCGATGTGGTCGTCGCCCGCGAGTTCTCGGCGAGCGCCGCCGCGCGCACGGTGCCGGTGTCCCGGGTGGGTCCCGAGGACATGATCCTCGACGTCGGCCCGACCACGGCGGCGGCTTTCGCCGCGCTGGTGGGCCGGGCCGGGACCATCGTCTGGAACGGGCCGATCGGCGTGTTCGAGTTCGACGCCTTCGCGGGCGGCACCCGTACCCTCGCCCAGGCGATCGCCGCGTCGCCGGCCTTCTCGATCGCCGGCGGTGGCGATACGCTCGCGGCGATCGCGAAGTACGGCATCGCCGAGCGCGTCGGCTACATTTCCACCGGCGGAGGCGCCTTCCTAGAGTTCCTCGAAGGGCGTACCCTGCCAGCGGTGGCGGCCCTCGAAGCCCGCGCCTGAGTGCGCCGGCAAAGGGGCGCGACCACCCCCTTCGCCAAGGAGCCTCCGATGATCCGCGCCACCAAGATCGTTGCCACGCTCGGGCCGGCGTCGGCCAGCCCCGAAATCCTCGCGCGCATGATCGAGGCCGGGGTCAATGTCGTGCGGGTCAATTTCTCGCACGGCACCGCCGCCGAGCACACGGCGACGGTGCGGCTCGTGCGCGAGATCGCCCAGCGTCTCGGGCGCGACATCGGCGTGCTCGCCGATCTCCAGGGCCCGAAGATCCGCATCGGCAAGTTCGCCCAGGGCCGGGTGGAGCTCGCCGTCGGCGATCGCTTCACCTTCGACACCACCTGCGAACTCGGCGACCAGCAGCGGGTGGGGCTCGACTACAAGGAGCTGGTCGACGATGTTCACGCCGGCGACACGCTGCTGCTCAGCGACGGGCGCATCGTGATGCGCGTCGATCGCGTGGGCGGCACGCTGATCGAATGCACCGTCACGCAGGGCGGGGTGCTGTCCAACCGCAAGGGCATCAACCGGCAGGGCGGCGGGCTCACCGCGCCGGCGCTGACCGCCAAGGACATGGACGACCTGAAGACCGCGGTCGCCTTCGAGGCCGACTTCATCGCGGTCTCGTTCCCGAAGCATGCGCCCGACATGTACATGGCGCGCGAGCTGATGCGCGCCGCCGGCGGGCATGCGCTGATGATCGCGAAGATCGAGCGTTACGAGGCGATCGGCAACCTCGAGGAGATCCTGAAGGCCTCCGACGGCATCATGGTGGCCCGTGGCGACCTCGCGGTCGAGGTGGGCGACGCCGCGGTGCCGGCGCTGCAGAAGCGCATGATCCGGCTGGCGCGCGAGCACAACCGTTTCACGATCACCGCCACGCAGATGATGGAGTCGATGATCGAGGCGCCGGTACCCACCCGCGCCGAGGTCTCCGACGTGGCCAACGCGGTGCTCGACGGTACCGATGCGGTGATGCTGTCGGCCGAGACCGCGTCGGGCCGCTATCCGGTCGAGACCGTCGAGGCTACCGCGCGCATCTGCACCGAGGCCGATCGCTCGCAGCGCGTGCCGCTCGACGGCGAGTTCATGAACCGCACCTTCACCCGCATCGACCAGTCGATCGCGATGAGCGCGCTGTTCGTGGCCAACCATCTCGCCATTCGCGGCATCGTGGCGCTCACGCAGTCCGGCTCCACGGCGCTGTGGATGTCGCGCTTCGATTCCGGCGTGCCGATCTACGCGCTGACCTCCGAGGAGCGCACCCGGCGGCGCATGACGCTGTACCGCGAGGTGCATCCGATGCAGCTGCAGCCGAGCTCACGCGAGCGCGAGGCGGTGCTGCTCGAGGCCGAGGAGACGCTGGTGGCCGCTGGCGTGGTCTCGCGCGGCGACCGCATCATCATCACGATCGGCGAGCCGATCGGCAAGGCGGGCGGCACCAACACCCTGAAGATCGTGACGGTGGGCGATCACGCCTGAACCGAGTCGCGACGGCGCGGCGACTCTCGCCCGGAATGATCACCCGGTCGGCGCAGCCGCCGGTCGCCCGGGCGGCGGCATAATGTCGGCCGTCCTCCCGATGCCCCCTTCCGCTGGAGAAGTGCCATGCCCCTGGTATCCATGCGTCAGTTGCTCGATCACGCGGCCGAGAACGGCTACGGGATCCCGGCCTTCAACGTGAACAACCTCGAGCAGGTGCAGGCGATCATGAGCGCCGCCGCCGAGCTCGATGCCCCGGTCATCATGCAGGCCTCGGCGGGCGCCCGGAAGTACGCCGGCGAGGCCTTCCTCAAGCACCTGATCCAGGCCGCGGTCGAGTCCTATCCGAAGGTGCCCATCGTCATGCACCAGGACCACGGCCAGTCGCCCACCGTGTGCCGCGGCGCGATCGACCTCGGCTTCTCGTCGGTGATGATGGACGGCTCGCTCGAGGAGGACGGCAAGACCATCGCCTCCTACGACTACAACGTCGAGGTCACCCGCAAGGTGGTCGACATGGCCCACGCGCTCGGTGTCACCGTCGAGGGCGAGCTCGGCTGCCTGGGCTCGCTCGAGACCATGAAGGGCGACAAGGAGGACGGCCACGGTGCCGAGGGCACCATGACGCGCGAGCAGCTGCTCACCGACCCCGAGCAGGCGGCCGACTTCGTGCGCCGCACCCAGGTCGATGCGCTCGCCATCGCCATCGGCACCAGCCACGGCGCCTACAAGTTCAGCCGCAAGCCCACCGGCGACATCCTCGCCATCGGCCGCATCCGCGAGATCAACGCCCGCCTGCCCAACACCCACCTCGTGATGCACGGCTCCTCGTCGGTGCCGCAGGAGCTGCTCGCCGAGATCCGCGCGCATGGCGGCGACATGAAGGAAACCTACGGGGTGCCTGTCGAGGAGATCCAGCAGGCGATCCGCTACGGCGTGCGCAAGATCAACATCGACACCGACATCCGGCTGGCCATGACCGCGGCGATCCGCCGCTACTTCGTCCAGAACCCGGACAAGTTCGACCCGCGCGATTACCTGAAGCCGGCGCGCGAGGCTGCGCGGCTGATCTGCCGCCAGCGCTACGAGCAGTTCGGCTGCGCGGGCCAGGGCTCGAAGGTGCAGGCGCTGCCGCTGTCCGTGATGGTCTCGCGCTATCGCTCCGGCGAGCTGGCGCAGCAGGTTCACTGAAGGCGGGCGCATCGATGGGGGCTTCCTCCGCCGACGGCCTGACCGACGCGCTCGCGCGGCTGGTGCGTCGCAGCCTGCCGGGCTACGACCGCATCGCGGCGCTCACGCGTCTGTCGGGGGGCGCCAGCCAGCAGACCTGGGCCTTCGAGGCGCAGGGTCCGGCCGGGTCGATGCCGGCAATCCTGCGTCGCCTGCCGCCGGAGTCCGGCCAGAGCCCGACGGCCATCGGTCTCGAGACCGAGGCCGAGCTGATCCGTCGCGCCGGCGCAGCCGGCGTGCCCGTGCCGGCCGTGCTCGCGGTGGCCGAGCCCGCCGATGGCCTCGGGCGCGGTTTCGTGATGAGCCGCATCGAGGGCGAGACCCTGGGCAAGCGCATCCTGCGCGAGCCGGCGTTCGCCGCGATCCGGCCGCAGCTGCCCGGCCAGGCCGGGACGATCGCGGCCGCGATCCACGGCGTGTCCACCGAGGGCGTGGCGCTGCCGCGGCGCTCGCCGGCCGAAGACCTCGAACAGCTGCGCACCCGCTACCTGGCCACCGGCTCGGCGCTGCCGGTCTTCGAACTGGCCTTCGCCTGGCTGCGCGAGCACTGCCCGCCGCCCGATCGCTACGGGCTGGTGCACGGCGACTATCGCCACGGCAACCTGATGATCGGGCCCGACGGCATCCGCGCAGTGCTCGACTGGGAGCTCGCGCACGTGGGCGACCCGACCGAGGACCTGGGCTGGATCTGCGTGGCCGCCTGGCGCTTCGGTGCGATCGACAAGCCGGTGGGCGGGTGGGGCAGCCGCGAGGACCTCCTCGCCGCCTACGCCCAGCGCACCGGCGTGCCGGTCGATCCCGAGCGTGCGCTCTTCTGGGAGGTCATCGGCACGCTGCGCTGGGGCGTGATGTGCCTCGACCTCGCGCGCTCGTATCCGCTGTTCAAGGACAGCGACCCGGGGCGTGCGGTCGAGCGCGCGCAGATCGGCCGACGCGTCTCCGAAACCGACATCGACCTGCTGCGGCTGCTCGCGCCGCGCCGCTGACCGCCATGCACAACACGCCCACGCCCGACGAGCTTCTCGCCGTGGTTGCGCGCTACCTGACCGAGGTGGCCATGCCGCTGCTGCCGCCGGCGGCGGCCTTCCACGCCCGCGTGGCGGCCAATGCGGTCAACGTGGTTCGCCGACAGATCGCGCTCGGCCCGGCCCAGGATGCCGCCGAACTCGCGCGCCTGCAGGCCCTGCTGGCGCTGCCCGCCGGGGCTGATCTCGACGCGGCCAACCGTGCGCTCGCCGAGGCGATCGCCGGGGGGCGTCTGGATCGCGCATCGCCCGAGCTCATCGCTCACCTCTGGCAGACCACGCTCGACCGGCTTGCGGTCGACCAGCCCGGCTACGCCTCCTACCGGGCCGAGACCGGCGGCGCGCCGACGGCCGACTGAGGCGGGCCCGGCGGCCGAGCCGGCGCGCGACTCAGGCCGGCGCGCCCAGGTCGTGGTAGACGGCGGCCTCGAGGGCCTCGTAGTGCGCGATCGCCTGCGGGTCGGCGAAGGGCAGCAGCTGGGTCATGAACATCCCGGCCACCCCCTTCTCCCGATCGATCCAGCCGTAGCAGTTGCTCAAGCCCGCCCACATCTGGGCGCCGGCAGGTCGGCCGGTGGGTGCGGGACCCAGGTTGATCTGCCAGCCCAGGCTCCAGGCCTTGGACAGGCCCGGGAAGAACTCGGCATCGTTGGAGCGCGCCGGCAGCACCGAGCGCAGCGGCGTGACGCGCAACCCGCCGATGTGGTTTCGCGTCATCAGGTCCACCGTCTCGGGGCGCAGCACCCGGTGACCGTCGGCCAGACCGTCATTCAGGATCATCCGCTGAAAGCGCAGATAGTCGGCCACCGTGGCATACAGACCGCCACCGCCGCCCTCGAACGCCGGGTCCTGGATCACCTCGAGCGCGATCGGCGCAAGGCCGCCATCCGGATCCCGCTGATGGATGCGGGCGAGACGCTCGCGCATCGCCGTTGTGATCCGGAAGGCGGTGCTGTCCATCCCCAGGGGTTCGAAGAGCTCGCGGGCGAGGTGCTCGCCGAGTCGTTCGCCGGTCGCCTCCTCGATCATGCGGCCAGCCCAGTCGATGCCGATGCCGTAGTTCCAGCGCTCGCCGGGATCGAAGAGCAGCGGTGTAAACAAGGCCTCGCGCCGGCCGCTGCTCATCAGCGGCAGGCCGCGGGCACGCTGCCACGCGCCAACCTCGGGATTCCAGGTGTCGTAGCCGAAACCCGCGGTGTGCGTCAGCAGGTGGCGCAGCGTGATCGGGCGGCGTGGCGCGCGCGCGAGCGGCTGTCCGCTGGCATCGAAACCGGTGAGCACCTCGACCCGGGCGATCTCCGGCACCCAGTTGGCGGCCGGCGCGTCGAGATCGAGCCGCCCGCGCTCGATCAGACGCATCGCCGCGGTCGCGGTGATCGCCTTGGTCATCGATGCGATCCAGCCGACGGTATCGGTGCGCATCGCGGCCGGCTCGCCAAGGCAGCGCACGCCGAAGGCACCAGCGTAGCGCTCGCCCCGGGTGTCGGTGACCATGGCCGCCACGCCGGGCAACGCGCCGGTGGAGACCGCAGCGCTCAGGATGGCATCGAGGGTATCGTTCAGCGGGGGCATCGGGCAGCGCTCCGGTCATGGGTGAGCCCGGCGGGCGGCCCGTCGGGTCGCACCTGCGGCGGGAATGGCGGCGCCCGCAGTGTAGCGCCGCGTCTCGGGCATCATCGCGGCGTGGGCCGCCCGGGTGCGCGGCACCCCGGCCTTCCGCGGGCGCGCGATCCGTGCCACGCGTGCCGGACCATGATGCACGACAGACGACGAGGAGCGATGCGATGACGACGGATGCGAACAGCGGCATCTTCGAGGCGGGCGACGTGGTGCTGCAGTCGGGCCGCACCTTCCCGGCGATGCGCCTGGCCTGGCAGTGTTTCGGGGAACTGAACGCCGACCGGTCCAACGTGATCGTCTACCCCACCTCGTACGCGGCGCAGCACCTGGATACCCGCTGGCTGGTGCGGCCGGGGGGCATCCTCGATCCCTCACGCCATTTCATCGTCATTCCCGATCTTTTCGGCAACGGCCTGTCGTCGTCGCCGTCGAACACCGCCTGGCCGCTGACCGGTGATCGTTACCCGGACGTCAGCTACCACGACGCGGTGCGCGTGCAGCAGCGGCTGCTGGCCGAACGCTGGGGCATCGAGCGGGTGAAGCTTGTCTATGGCTGGTCGATGGGCGGCATGCAGGCCTACCACTGGGCGAGCCTGTTCGGCGACCGCGTCGAGCGTATCGCGGTGGTCTGCGGCTCGGCGCGCTGCGCGCCGCACAACCGCGTGTTCCTCGATGCTGTGCGTGCGGCGCTCACCGCCGATCCCGCCTGGCAGGACGGGGTGTTTCGCGAGCGGCCGGTGCGCGGTTTCCGGGCGATGGCCCGGCTGTACGCGACCATGGCGCTGTCGCAGGACTTCTACCGCGACGAACTCTGGCGCGGCATCGGCTTCAGCTCCCAGGAGGATTTCCTGGTGCGCAGCTGGGAGTGGACCTTCTCGCGCCGCGACCCGTCGGACCTGCTCGCGCAGCTCTGGACCTGGCAGCACGGCGACATCGCCGACGAGCCGCGCTACCGGGGTGATCTGGCGGCGGCGCTGCGCGGCATCTCGGCGCGGGTGCTGCTGATGCCCTGCGACCAGGACGCCTACTTCCGCGTGGAGGACAACCGCCGCGAGGCGCAGCACCTGCGCCGGGGCGAGCTGCGGCCCATCGTCTCGCCGTGGGGCCACCGCGCCGGCAATCCGCTGACCAGCCCGGCGGACGAGGCCTTCATCCGCGAGGCGGTGCGCGAGCTGCTGGCGACCTGAGTCGCCGGGCCTCAGGCCAGCGCGGTCTCGGCGAGCTTCACCCAGTAGGCCGCGCCGGTGGTCAGGATGCCGTCGTTGAAGTCGTAGCCGGGGTTGTGGACCGAGCAGCCGCCCTCGCTGCCGGTGCCGTTGCCGATCCACACATAGCAGCCGGGCTTGGCCTGCAGCATCCAGGCGAAGTCCTCCGAGCCCATGGCCGGACGCGGGTCGAGGTTGAGCCGTTCGCGCCCGACCAGCGCCTCCGCCACGCGGGCGCACAACGCCGCCTGCTCGGCGTGGTTGACGGTGGGCGGATAGCGGCGCTCGTAGCGGACATGGATCTCGGCGCCGTGCGAGGCGGCCGTGCCGGCGCACAGTTCGCGGATGCGCGCCTCGATCAGATCCTGCACCCGGGTGCTGAAGGCGCGCACGGTTCCGCCGAGCACCGCCTCGTTGGGAATGACGTTCCAGGCCGAGCCCGAGTGGAACTTGGTGACCGACAGCACCGCCGGGTCGATCGGGTCGACGTTGCGGCTGACGATGGTCTGCAGCTTCTGGGTGAGCTCGGCGCCGACCACGATCGGATCGATGCTCTTGTGCGGCATGGCGCCGTGGGCGCCGCGTCCGGTGATGGTGATCTCGAACATGTCGTAGGAGGCCATCAGCGGACCGGCCTTCACCGCCATGCGGCCGGCCTCGATGCCAGGCATGTTGTGCATGCCGAAGACCGCCTCCATCGGGAAGCGCTCGAACAGCCCCTCCTCGACCATCACGCGCGCGCCGCCCTCGTTCTCCTCGGCCGGCTGGAAGATCATGTACACCGTGCCCTCGAAGGCGCGGGTGCGGGCGAGGTGGCGCGCCGCGCCGAGCAGCATCGCGGTGTGGCCATCGTGGCCGCAGGCATGGTGCTTGCCGGCATTGCGCGATGCCCAGGGCAGGCCAGTGCCCTCCTGCATGTCGAGCGCGTCCATGTCGGCGCGCAGGCCGATCGCCCGCGTGCCGGTGCCCCTGCCGCGGATCACCCCGACCACGCCGGTACGGGCGATCCCCTCGTGGACCTCGTCGACGCCGAAGCTGCGCAGGCGCTGCGCGACATAGGCTGCGGTGCCGACCTCCTCGAAGGCGGTCTCGGGGTTGGCGTGGATGTGCCGACGCCACTCGGTCATCTGCGGAAGATACTGGCCGAGGTCTTCGATGATGCCGATCGGATCGTTGGCGCCCATGGCGGGTTTCCTTGCTGCGGTGATGGGTGTTCGGGGGTGCCGGGGCGGCCCGGCGCGCGATGTGCCGGCACTCTAGCGCATGCATGCCGGAGTGTGCACGCCGGGCGCGTGCCGGCGGGCCGCCCGCTCTCGGGTCGATCAGGGCTCGAGCGAGCGCAGGAAGGCGAGCAGGTCGGCGCGCTCGGTGGCGCTCAGCCGCAGCGGGCGCAGCAGGGCCTCGCCGTCGCTGTGCAGACGATCGACATCGATCATGTCGTAGTGGCGGATCACGTCGGCCAGACCCGGCAGGCGTCCGTCGTGCATGTACGGTGCCGTGGCGCCGAGCCCGCGCAGACCGGGGGTGCGCCACTCGCCGAAGTTGCGGTGCAGCGGCGCGACCGTGCGCAGCTTGAGCGCGGGATCATCGGCCGCTTCGGTCGGCGGGGCGCGGTCGGCGAAGTCACCGATCAGGTTGTAGCGATCGGCGAGCACGCGGCGCAGCCCAGCGTGTCGGCCGGGATCGACCCGACCGCCGCGGCTGACGAAGGGCATCCCGATGTCATGGAACTCGCCATTGGAAAAGCCGGGTCCGGTGTGGCAGGCGGCGCAGCGACCGTGGTCGAGAAAGAGGCGCAGCCCGCGGGCTGCGGCGTCGGGATAGCGGGCGGCGCGCGTCGCGTCGCCGGCGACGATCGCATCGCGGAAGTCGTCGAAGGGCGTGCGTGGCGATACCTGCGTGCGCAACCATGCGCCAATCGCCTTCGCGGCGTCGACCAGATCGATCTCGTCGGCGGAGGCATCCGGCGGCGCCGAACCGCCGGGCGCCGCGCGGCGGGCGGCGGCCAGCGCCGTTGCGAGCGCAGGGTCCTGGCGAAGGCGTGCGGCCACCCCGGCGGGGGAGGCGCCCATCTCGCGCGGATCCAGCAGTGGACGCAGGCTGGCGGCCCACAGGCTGTCGGCGCCACCGTCCCAGCCGAACCAGCGTTGCAGTCCCACGTCGAGCAGGCCCTGCGTGTTGCGGGCGAGCGGCTCGCGACCGATCGCCAGCGCACGGGCATCGCTGAAGCCTTGCGCCGGTCGGTGACAGCCGCTGCAGGCGCTGCCACCCGCACCGGCGAGGCTGGCATCGTGGAACAACCGTTCGCCGAGACGCTCGGCCGCGGGCACTCCCGAGAAGCGGTTGCCGGGGTCGGCCGGGATCGGTGGTGGCCAGGGACCGTGCGTGGCGATCCGCGCCTGCTCCTCGGCGGTGAACCTGGGACGGCGGGTGTCCCCCGGGTCGGTTGCCGCGGGGTCTGCGCGAGCGAGGCCGGCAGCCACGGCGACCAGTGCGAGCGTGACTGCCGCCACGGCCAGCGCGGCCCGCGCGCCCTGGGGTCTCAACCGCGCCGCGCCGGCGGGCAATCGACCGCGCATCGCCGACCCGGGGACTCAGGGCACGATGAAGTCATGCTGCACGCTTACCGGCGCGCCATCCACCCGCAGCGCGATCCGCAGGCGCCAGGGCCCCGGCATGTGCAGCATCAGGGCGTCGGCCCGCGCCAGGCCGGGCGCCAGCACGGTCAGCCGCGGTCGGTAGTTCATGCCGTGTCGGTGCGTGGGCATCTCGGCATCGACCTCGACGATCTCGACCAGCGCCTGCGGACGCGCGGTCTCGACGGCGATCATCAGCGACCATGGCCGGCTGACCCGCGGTGTACGTGCGGCACTCACGCTGACGGTGACGCCGGGTGCCTCGAGCCGCCAGACCATACCCTCGCCATCGGCCGATGCCAGGGGCCGTGCCTGGCTGGCGGACCACACCGGCATCAGCAGCGCATGCGCGTTGCGCCACGCGAGGTTCTCGGCCAGTGCCGCAGGGAGATCGGCGAGCCAGCCGCGAGCCCATCCCGCGTGCTCGGGGATGTAATGCAGCCGTTCCGGCGTGAAGGTGTCGGTGCCGAGCATGAAGCGCGCGGGGAACTCCTCGAAAGCCTCCCGCCAGCCTGCGTCCACGCGCCCGGCCGACCCGGGATCGTTGCGGAATGCCAGGTCGGCCCACAGTCGGGGATGGCGGCGCATCACGGCCCGGACGTTTTCGGGTCGCTCGAAGCCGGCATGCGCCCACAGGATGCGGGCCTGCGGCCACTGGGCGAACAGGCGCTCGATCGCGTCGATGTCGCTGTGGGCGTGCAGCACGAGCCCGTGCTCGCGCGCGAGGTCGACCATCCGGCGCGGCACCGGCAGATCGGCATCGGTGCCGAACAGGTGGAACTCGCCGATCGCGGCGTAGCGGAATCGTCGCAGCCGGGCCTCGAGATGGGTGGCGATCGCCGGATCGCGCGCCCAGGTGGCGATGTCGCCGCGGCTGCGGTAGGGCCGCAGGCTCGGCACGACCAGATCGGGAGCCGCCAGCGCCAGACGCTGCGTGCCTTCGTCATCGGAGCTCGAGACCAGCGCCAGGCGCAGGTTGGCGGCGCGCATCAGCGCGACCACCGTGTCGACCGGCACGATGGCCCAGGCGTCGTGGCTGTAGTGGATGTGGGTGTCGGCGATCGGCAGCGCGGCGACCTGCGTCGCGCTCGCCGGTCGACCGGCGAGCGCAAGCGCGCCGAGGGCCGACGGCAGCAGGCGCAGCAGCGTCCGGCGTGCGACGTCAAGGGAGCGAGCCATCGGCCAACGATAGCCGAAGGCGGGCGCCCGCGATGGGCGTAACCTTGCTGCCGTCCTGCCTGTACCCACCGATCCGCCGATCCGGAGTGTTTCAATGCCGCGTTTTGCCGCCAATCTGTCGATGATGTATGCCGAGTTGCCCTTTCTCGAGCGCTTCGGCGCGGCGGCGCGCGACGGTTTCCCGGCGGTGGAGTGTCTGTTTCCCTACGAGCACCCCGCCAGCGAGGTTGCCGCACGGCTGCGCGACCATGGGCTGCAGCAGGTGCTGCTCAATGCGCCGCCGGGTGACTTCAGCGCCGGTGAGCGCGGGCTCGCCAGCCTGCCCGGACGCGAGGAGGCCTTTCGGCAATCGATCGAGACGGCGATCGACTATGCCTGCGCGGTCGGCGCCCCGCGGGTGCATGTGATGGCGGGGCTTGCGCCCGACGCCGCGGCACGCGAGCGGCAGTGGCCGATCTACGAGGCGCGGGTTGCCTGGGCGGCCGAGCGCCTGGCACGGGCGGGCCTCGAGACGATGATCGAGCCGATCAACACCCGTGACATCCCGGGCTATCTGCTGAACACGCAGGCTCAGGCGCACGCGCTGCGCGAGCGCCTGAACCTGCCCGGGCTGAAGGTGCAGATGGATCTTTACCACTGCCAGATCGTCGAGGGTGATGTGGCCACGCGGCTGCGGCGCCACCTGGCGGGCGTGGGTCATGTGCAGATCGCCGGGGTTCCCGATCGCCACGAACCCGATCGCGGCGAGCTGAACTACCCGTGGCTCTTCGAGCTGCTCGACGAACTCGGCTACGCGGGATGGGTGGCCTGCGAGTACCGGCCGCGCGCCGGCACCAGCGCCGGGCTCGGCTGGATCCGCCGCTGGCTGCCGCTGATGTCACAATAGCGGGCTTTCCGGAGCCCGCCGTGACCCTCGCATCGTCCACGCTGCACCAGTCGACGCTTCGATCGCTGCCGTTGCTCGGCCGCGGCAAGGTGCGCGACAACTATGCCGTGGGCGATGACCGCCTGCTGATCGTCACGTCCGATCGGCTGTCGGCCTTCGACGTGGTGCTCGCCGAGCCGATCCCGGACAAGGGCAGGGTACTCAACCGGATGGCGCTCTTCTGGTTCGATCGGCTGGCAGACGTCGTCCCCAACCACCTGACCGGTGTCGATCCCGAGAGCGTGGTCGCGCCCGAGGAGCGCGCGCAGGTGCGCGACCGTGCCATGGTGGTCCGGCGGCTGCGCCCGATCCTGGTCGAGGCGGTGGTCCGGGGTTATCTCGCCGGCTCGGGATGGAAGGACTACCAAGCCACCGGTGCCGTCTGCGGGATTGCGCTGCCCGCCGGCCTCGTTCAGGCGCAGCAGTTGCCTGTGCCGATCTTCACGCCGGCGGCCAAGGCCGAGCGCGGCGAGCATGACGAGAACATCGATTTCGATGCGATGGTCGCGCACATCGGCGCCGATCTCGCCGAGCGCATCCGGGCGATCAGCCTCGAGCTCTACCGGCGCGCGAGCGTCTATGCGGCCGAGCGCGGCATCCTGATCGCCGACACCAAGTTCGAGTTCGGTCTCGATGCCGAGGGCACGCTGCATCTGATGGACGAGGTGCTCACCGCGGACTCCTCGCGTTTCTGGCCGGCCGATCAGTACCGCCCGGGCATGTCGCCGCCGTCCTTCGACAAGCAGTTCGTGCGCGACTGGCTCGAGAGCGTGCCGTGGAACAAGCGCGCCCCGGCGCCGGCGCTTCCGCCCGAGGTGGTCGCGCGGACTGCCGACAAGTACCGGGAGGCGCTGCGCCGCATCACCGGCCGGGGACTCGAGGACTGAGTCGCCGGGGCACAAGGCCGATGAGACGGCGGGAGAACACGATGGCCGAGGTACAGCCCCTCGTGGGCGTGGTGATGGGCAGCAGCAGCGACTGGGCGGTGATGCAGCATGCCGTGGCGATCCTCGAGGAACTCGGAATCGCGCACGAGGCGCGCGTGGTGTCGGCGCACCGCATGCCCGACGCCATGTTCGCCTACGCCGAGCAGGCTGCCGCGCGCGGCCTGCGCGCGATCGTGGCGGGGGCCGGCGGTGCAGCGCACCTGCCCGGCATGCTGGCGGCCAAGACGCTGGTGCCGGTCTATGGCGTGCCGGTCCCCTCGAAGTATCTGCGCGGCGAGGACTCCCTGCTGTCGATCGTCCAGATGCCGCGCGGCGTCCCGGTCGCCACCTTCGCGATCGGCGAGGCCGGGGCGGCCAACGCCGCGCTGCACGCGGCCGCCTCGCTCGCGCTGCACGATCCGGCACTTGCCTCGCGGCTGGCGGCATTCCGCGCCCGCCAGACCGAGGCGGCGAGTGCCATGATCCTGCCGCCCGCCCCATGAGCGCGCCCGACAAAACCGTGTCCGGTGCCGCGGTAGCCGTCGGCGTCATGCCCGACGCCGCAGCCGTGCTGCCCCCGGGAAGCTGGCTCGGCGTCCTCGGTGGCGGCCAGCTCGGCCGCATGTTCTGCGCGGCTGCGCAGGCGCTCGGCTACCGGGTCTGCGTGCTCGATCCCGACCCCGCCAGCCCTGCCGGGCGGGTCGCGGACCGGCATCTGTGCGCCGGCTACCTCGACGAGGCCGCGCTCGAAGCTCTCGCGCAGCAGTGTGCCGCGATCACCACCGAATTCGAGAACGTGCCGGCAGCCGCGTTGGAGCGGCTGGCGCTGCGACGCTTCGTGGCGCCGGCCGCGCGCTGCGTGGCGATCGCCCAGGACCGTCGCGCCGAGAAGGCCTTTGCTCGCGACTGCGGCCTGCCGGTGGCGCCCTGGGCTGCGGTCAGCAGCGCCGCCGATCTCCAGACGGCGGACCCCGCGCTGTTTCCCGGCATTCTCAAGGCGGCGCGGCTCGGCTACGACGGCAAGGGGCAGGCGAGGGTGGCCGATCGCGCGCAGGCCCTGGCCGCCTTCGAGGCGCTCGGCGGGGTGCCGTGCGTGCTCGAGCAGCGGCTCGCGCTCGAGCGCGAGCTTTCGGCGATCGTGGTGCGCGCCGCCGACGGCCGCAGTGTGGTCTACCCGATCGCCGAGAACGAGCATCGCGACGGCATCCTGGCATGCAGCATCGTGCCGGCCCGGGTCTCCCAGGATGTCGCCTGGCGTGCGGCGGATGCGGCGCAGCGGGTCGCGCAGACCATGGGCTATGTCGGCGTGCTCTGTGTCGAGTTCTTTCTGCTGGCCGACGGCAGCCTGCTCGTCAACGAGATGGCACCCCGCCCGCACAATTCCGGGCACTGGTCCATCGAAGGTTGCGTGACCAGCCAGTTCGAGCAGCAGGCGCGGGTGCTCGCGGGGCTTCCGCCGGGCTCGGTGCGCCAGCTCGAGCCGGCCGTGATGCTCAACCTGCTCGGCGAGCTCTGGTTCCCGCAGGCGGGTGCGCCCGCGCGCGAGCCCGACTGGGCGGCGGTGCTCGCGCATCCCGACGCGCGTCTGCTGCTCTACGGCAAGGACGAAGCACGCCCCGGGCGCAAGATGGGACATCTCACGGTGCTCGCGGATTCCATCGAGCAGGCGCTGCATGAGGCGCTCGCGATCGAGGAGCAGCTGGGCATCGGCGACGCGCGGCCTGCGGCCCCATGACGCTCGTGCGCGCCGATGCCGCCGCGATCGCGCGCGCGGCGCGCCTGCTGCGCGCCGGCGGCGTCGTGGCGCTGCCGACCGAGACGGTCTATGGCCTGGGTGCCGACGCCGGCAGCGCCGAGGGCGTGGCCGCCATCTACCGCATCAAGGGCCGGCCCGCGGGTCATCCGCTGATCGTGCATGTGCTCGATCGTGCGCAGGCCGCATACTGGGCCGAGTTCGATGCGCCCGCCCGCCGTCTGGCCGAGGCCTTCTGGCCAGGCCCGCTGACGCTGATCCTGCGCCGTCGCGCCGGCGCGCCCGCGCACGCCTGCGGTGCCGAAGCCACCATCGGCTTGCGCGCCCCGGCGCATCCGGTGGCGCGCGCGCTGCTCGCGGCACTGGCGGCGCTCGGCGGCCATGGCATCGCGGCGCCCTCGGCCAACCGATTCGGCCGCGTGAGCCCCACGCGCGCGCAGCATGTGCTGGACGATCTCGCCGACGCGGTGCCGCTGGTCCTCGATGGCGGCGACTGTGTGGTCGGCGTCGAGTCGACCATCGTCGATCTCTCCCGAGGGCAGCCGGTGCTGCTGCGCCCGGGTGGCGTGAGCGCCGAGGCGATCTCGCAGGTGCTCGGCGAGGCGCTGCATGCGCGCGATGCCCACGCGCCGAAGGCCTCGGGTACGCTGGCGGCGCACTATGCGCCGCGCACACCGCTCGAGCTCGTCGACCCGGCGACCTTGCCGACCCGCCTGGCCCAGCTGCACGCGCTGGGCCAGACGGTGGCGGTCTGGTCGCCGCTCGCGCCGCGGGATGCCCTGCGCTGGGTGCCCCAGCCCACCGACCCGCAGGCCTGCGCGCAGGCGCTCTATGACACGCTGCGCGCGCTCGATGCGAGCGGGGCCGCGCGCATCCTGGTCGCCCGTCCGCCGGTGTGCGCCACCTGGGACGCGGTCGCCGATCGTCTCGCGCGGGCCGCCGCCACCTTCGAGGTCTCCGCACCATGATCGATCTGTTCAGTGACACCAAGAGCAAGCCCACCGCCGCGATGCGCGAGGCCATCGCCCGCGCCGAGGTCGGCGACGAGCAGAAGTTCGAGGACCCGACCACCAACCGCCTGCGCGAGCGGGTCTGCGAACTGCTCGGCAAGGCGGATGCGGTCTTCCTGCCCTCGGGCACGATGTGCAACGAGATCGCGATCGCCGTCCACTGCCGGCCGGGCGACGAGGTGATCGCCGAGGCCGGGTCGCACATCATCAACTACGAGGGCGGCGGGCCGGCCGCGCTGGCCGGCGTGATGCTGCGCGGAGTCGTCGCGCCCGCCGGTGGCGTACCGGGCACCTTCGATGGCGCGGCGGTGCGGGCGGCGGTGCGTGCCGAGAGCCGCTACTTCCCGGTCTCGCGGCTGGTGGCGGTCGAGCAGACCGCCAACACCGCCGGCGGGCGGGTGTGGCCGCTGCCGCTGCTGCGCGAGGTCTGCGCGACCGCCCACGGTCTGGGGCTGGCCACCCACATGGACGGCGCCCGGCTGATGAATGCCGTGGTCGCCAGCGGCGTGCCGGCGCGCGTGCAGGCCGCGGCTTTCGACTCCGTCTGGATCGACTTCTCCAAGGGCCTGGGATGCCCGGTGGGCGCGATGCTCGCCGGCAGCACCGACTTCATCGCGCAGGCCTGGCGCCTGAAGCAGCGGTGGGGTGGCGCGATGCGCCAGTCGGGGATCCTTGCGGCTGCTGCCCTGCACGCGCTGGACCACCATGTCGAGCGGCTGGCCGATGACCATGCCAACGCGCGGCTTCTCGCGCTGTCGCTCGCCGAGATTCCCGGTATCGCGATCGATCCCGGCACGGTCGAGACCAACCTCGTCTTCTTCGATGTGGCGGGCACCCGCCTGCCGGCGGCGCGCCTGGTGGCCGAACTGGCCGCGCGCGGCGTGCAGATGGGCGCCTTCGGCGAGAGCACGATCCGCGCGGTCACCCACCTCGATGTGTCCCGCGACGACATCCTGCGCGCGGTCGACACGCTGCGCGCGGTGATTGCAGACACCGAAATCTGAGCCGATCCCGCCTGTGAGACACTCATCCGAGGAGTTTTCCCGATGACCGCCGCCAGCCCGCTGCCCGCCTTCGAGACCCTGCTCGCCGAGATGCACGGCAACCACGTGCTGCTCGTCACGCTCAATCGTCCCGAGGTGCGCAATGCCGCCAATACCCGCATGTGGCATGAGCTGCTCGACCTCTGGACCCGCCTGGAGGCCGAGCCCGGCGCGGTGCGCTGCGTGGTGCTTACCGGTGCCGGTACCCAGGCCTTCTGTGCCGGCGGCGATCTGAAGGAGCGCGACGGCATGACGGCGCAGGCCTGGCGCCATCAGCACGCTCTGATCGAACGCCAGTACCGCGCGATGATCGATTTCCCGCTGCCGGTGATCGCCGCGGTCAACGGGCACGCCTTCGCCGGCGGCTTCGAGGTGATGCTCGCCTGCGATTTCGCCTATGCCGTGCCGGCGGCGCGCTTCGCCCTTACCGAGGTCACGCTGGGCATCATGCCCGGAGCAGGGGGCACGCAGCTGCTGCCGCGGGCGGTCGGCGAGCGGCGTGCCCGCGAGATCCTCCTCACCGGCAAGCCCTTCACGGCGGCGCAGGCCTTCGAATGGGGCGCGCTCAACGGCCTGTGCGAGCCCGCCGAGCTGCTGCCCACCGTGCTCGGCATCGCCACCACCATCGCCGGCAACGCGCCGCTGTCGGTGCGTCAGGCCAAGAAGTCGGTGCGCTTCGGCATGCAGATGGACCTTCAGACCGCGCTGCGCTTCGAGGCCGAGGCCTACGACCACCTGGTCGACACCGAAGACCGGCACGAAGGCGTGCGCGCCTTCAACGAGAAACGCCAACCGCTTTTCCGGGGCTGCTGAGCCTGCCCCGGCAGCGATCTTCCTCACCCTTTCGACAGGAGACTCGAACCATGGGAATGCTCGATGGCAAGACCATCATCGTCACCGGCGCCGGTCGCGGCATCGGTCGTGATTTCGCACTGGTGATGGCTGCCGAAGGCGCCAACGTGGTCGTCAACGATCTCGGCGGCGATGCCACCGGCGAAGGCGCCGATCTCAGCCCGGCGCAGCAGGTGGTCGAGGAGATCCGCGCTGCCGGTGGCAAGGCGGTGGTCAACGGCGACAGCGTCGCCTCCTGGGAGGGCGCCAACCGGATCATCAAGACCGCGGTCGATGCCTTCGGCACCGTGCACGGCGTGGTCAACAACGCCGGCATCCTGCGCGACCGGATCTTTCACCAGATGTCGGTCGAGGAGTGGCGTGCGGTCATCGACGTGCACCTCAACGGCAGTTTCTACATGGCCCGTGCCGTGGCGCCGATCTTCCGCTCCGAGGGGCGCGGCCGCTTCGTCCACATGACCTCCACCTCGGGGCTGATCGGCAACTTCGGCCAGGCCAACTACGCAGCCGCCAAGCTCGGCATCGTCGGGCTGTCCAAGTCCATCGCCCTCGACATGCAGCGCTACGGGGTCACCTCCAACTGCATCTCGCCCTTCGCCTGGAGCCGGCTGATCGGCACCATCCCCACCGACACCCCCGAGCAGGCGGCACGGGTCGAGCGCATGAAGACCATGGAGACCGGCAAGATCGCGCCGCTCGCGGCCTTCCTGATGAGCGATGCCGCCGCCGATGTCAGCGGCCAGATCTTCGGCGTGCGCGCCAACGAGATCTTCCTGATGGGCCAGAGCCGCCCGATCCGCTCGGTGCACCGCGCCGAGGGCTGGACGCCTGACACCGTGGCCTCGCACGCGATCCCGGCGCTGAAGGCCTCGTTCTACAAGCTCGAACGCTCGGCCGAC
>Ga0315902_10003051_pt1 | contig 25424 bp, 23 predicted proteins | sample LakEriMetagenome_9_FD_203523 | JGI IMG/M metagenome (GOLD analysis project Ga0315902, IMG submission 203523) | Freshwater fungal communities from buoy surface, Lake Erie, Ohio, United States - Buoy 12 MA117 | ecosystem: Environmental > Aquatic > Freshwater > Lake > Lake biofilm | place: USA... | reverse complement strand
ATGGGGACGACATTACTACATGCTTAAACGCCGCTGGTTCGCCCGATGAAGCCGCGTCTCCTTATCGTCGAACTCCATCATCTCGGCGACGCGGTGATGAGCCTGCCCTTCGTGCGGGGCGCGCGGGAAAAATTCGAGGTCCATGTCTTATGCCGGCCTGCGACCAAGGGGGTTTACGATCTGCTCGCCGACACTCCTCGTGTTCATTCATGGGAACCTCCGTGGGTTGACGATCGGCCTTGTAGCGCGTGGAGAGCGATATCAGCGTCTCGCACTGAAGGACGCGTTTTGCGTCCACTCGAATTCACTGCTGCGGTTTGCGTGTGGGCCGATGCGCGCACGGAAATCCTCATGGCCGAGACACGCGCTCCTCGACGGATCGGATTTCCCATGACGCGCGCCAACTACTACGCGTCCGATTTGCCATGGCGGTGTCAGCGACTGTGGTCGGGACGAGTCCTTGAAGCTCTTTGGCGTTTTTCCCACACCGGACGCCCTCCGCTCACCCAATCGCTTCATCGCGAATCCCCTCGTCAATCACACCTGCGTTGCTGGGAACAAATCGCCGATTCCCTCGATATTTCGTGCGATTACTCGGTGCCATGGATCAAGGTCGCCGAAGGTTCGCCGCAAAAGGAGCGACCGGTTTTGGCTGTCCATGCGAGCGCCCGCGTTCCGAGCAAGCAATGGCCGACGGCTCGATGGCGCGAGTTGGTGAATTCTCCACAGATCACTGATCGTTTTGATCTCTTGGAGATTCTTCCGAAGGGAGCCGAACCGGTAACGCCCGAAAGCGTGCGCAAACTACATACCCCCGATCTTGCCTCGCTCGCGTCCGCCCTTCAGGGTGCCGACGCTGTGTTGTGTCATGACTCCCTTCCCGCGCACTTGGCTGCCGCACTGGGCAAACCGGTGGTCACCATTTTCGGCTCCGGCGAGCCCGACTGGTTCGCGCCGTGGAACAACCGTGAACGCGTGGTCCAAAAACGGGTCTGCCCCCTGCACCCGTGCATCGATCGTTGCGGGATGGACAGTTATCTTTGTCTCGATGCCGTCAGAATGGATGATGTGCTCACGCAGTTGCAACGATTGAGTCCCGCATCATGACAATCCTCCTTCTCGGTGCCGGCGGACTCCTCGGCCGCTACCTCGCGCGCGAATTTTTCAGCCATGACTTGATCGCCTTGACGCATCAAGAGGCGGACATCACCGATGCCGCGCGCCTCGATGCATTGTTCACGAAGCCGTGGGACGCGGTGATCAATGCCGCGGCGGTTTGCGACTTCGACGCGTGCGAAAAAGATCCCGCAGGGACGGGCCGGGTCAATCGCGATGCGCCGCTCGATCTGGCGCGCCGCTGCGCCGCCCAAGGCGCACTCTTCGTGCAATACAGTTCCGATTATGTGTTCGATGGCGAAGAGGACGGCCTCCTGACCGAAGCCGACACACCGCAACCGATCTCGGTTTACGGGCACCAGAAAGCGGATCTGGAAAAAATAATCCCTCTGCTTTGTCCGCGCAGTCTCATCCTGCGCGTGTCCTGGCTCTACGGCCTCGACGGAAAAACGTTCATGAGCCGCATGCCGGATCTGCTGGCGAGCCAAACATCCCTGCGCACCGCGGCCGGAAAGAAAGGCTGCTGCCTTTATGCGGCGGATGGCGCCTACTGGACACGACAGCTGGTCGAATCGGGAAAAACCGGACTCTTCAACCTCGTTAATCCCGGCGAAACTTCTTGGGAAGAGTTCGCCCGTGTTGCTTTGGAACAGATGAAGTTTCTAGGTATTGAGCCGACCTGCACCGATCTCGTGGAGATTCCCTACGATGAACTCGGTCCCGGATGGTCCAAGCGGCCGCGCTATTCCTGTCTTAATGTCGCCAAATTGGCGGATGCATTCTCGCCCGGCCCGCGGCCTTGGCGGGAAGCACTCGGCGCATTCCTGTCGGAGTGGAAATCGGTTGCCGCTTCGCGAAGTGTGTGAAAGCTTCTTGCCTCCCATGAATTCCACCGGCACAGCCCCGGATTGGCGTGCGTCGCTCGTCGCGCCGAACATCGCAGCGGCCCTCGCGCTGATAGGTATCTCGTATGCCCTCTTCGGTTGGTTTCCCTACGCATCCGGTTACGGGGCCACTCGCGCCAGCATGTTCGAGTTCATGAGCTGGATTTGGAAAAACAATCCAGAGTGGGAGCACTGCTGGTTGGTGCCCCTCGCGGTCATCGGACTTCTCTACTACCGACGCAAATCGCTGGCCGAAATCCCGGTTGAAGGTTCGTGGTTGGGCTTGGTCGCACTCCTCGGATCGATGTTCGTCTACTGGGTCGGCTACCTCGCGGACAATGTGTATGTCGGCTACGCCTCGCTGCTCGGCTTTGTCGGTTCCGCGGTTCTCTGGTTACTCGGATGGCGTTGGTTGATGGCCCTCGCCTTCCCCATCGCCTTCCTCTCCTTCATGTTCCCGTTGCCGTTCATGGACAACATGCTCGCTTTTCCGCTGCGCATTTTCATGTCCAACGTCAGCGTCGCTTTCCTCAACTTCATCGGTCTTTCCTGCCTGCAACAAGGCACGGCCATCGTATCGTCGCCCGACTTCGCAGCCGGGCTCGCCGCCGGCGAACGTTTCGCCGTTGATGTGGCCGACCCGTGCAGCGGGATCCGTTCGCTTTTCGCACTGATGATGGTCAGCGCCCTCTACGGCTACATCGCCATGGACAAGCCGTGGCAAAAATGGGTTGTCTTCCTTTCTTCCATTCCCCTCGCCGTGGCCGGCAATTTCGCGCGTATCATCATGCTGACGCTCGGCACGATTGTTCTCGGACCCGAGGTGGCCATCGGCTCGCTCGAGGAACCGACCACCTTCCATATGTTGTCCGGATTTCTCGTCTTCGCCGTCGCCCTCGGCGGCATGCTCGGGGTCGGATGGTTGCTGCAACGCTTCACGCCGCCCGCGGAATCGAATCCATGACCCGCGCCTTCAACATCCCTTGGTGGCGCACGGCGGTCATCCTCGCCCTACCTGCCCTCACCATCTGGCTCTGCCGCGAAAGCGCGCCGCCCAACATCGCCCCGGAATCCGGGGTGGTCATGGATTTGCCCACATTGGTCGGCGAATACTGGGGCACGAGCGAACCTGTGTCGCCGAGTGAACTTGCCCTCTTGCCCGCCGACACCGAGTTCGAGAAAAAAATCTACCAAGACCTCTCCGGAAATTCGCTCACCGCGCAGGTCGTCCTGAGCGGTGGCGAAAAACGAAGTATCCACCGGCCCGAGGTCTGCCTGCCCGGGCAAGGTTGGTCGGTTCAATCTGCAAATGTCGTCCCGATCACCCTGGCCAACGGACGCACGCTCGACGTGATGAAACTCACGCTCAACCGCGAGATCGAAACCGCTCCGGGCGAACGCAAAAATTTGAAGAGCTATTTCCTCTACTGGTTCGTCGGCAAAGACACCACCACGCCTTACCACTGGGTGCGTCTGGCCAAAACCAACTGGGACATGGTAACGAAAAAACTCCAGCACCGCTGGGCCTATGTCATCGTCACCGCGCCGGTGCTCGAAGGATTCAAACCCGACGCCAAGACTGACGAGCAGACCCTCGACATGCTCAAAGACTTCATCCGCCAATCGGTGCCGAAGTTCCAGTTGTCCGAAATGCCGCAGGACGAACGTCCGCAGTCGTAGTCCGCGCCGCGCGCACGCTCTCCACCCGCAGCACACAAGCGCGTCCGCTGCCGAGTTTTTCCGCACGCCCCGTCACCTCGACCACCGGCCAGCGCGCCAGCATCCCGCCGCATCGGCGGTAAACGTCCGCAAAAATCTCGCACTCGAGAATATCGGTGCGGTCACAAATGCTGATGAATTTCATCGCGCGTCCATCCGACTGATGGTGCAAACGCTGCGCCACGACCAAACCGCACGTCGTGACCCGCTCACCCGCGAAATTACGAACCTCCCCGACCGGACAATATGTCTCCCACGACACCTCCGGGAAAAGCTCCACCGGATGACCACTGGCTGGAAAACCAAGCAGTTCCATTTCATCGCGCAGTTTCTGCAATCGTTCCGGTTCGGTGCGCCCCGACGGCAGATCCGTCCGCCGCGTTTCCAAAAGCAAACCCTGTCCCACAACCCAAGGAGCCAATGCATGTAGATGCCAGAAAAGTTCCGTGCGTGAAGCACCGAACGCATCGAACGCTCCCGCCCGCACTAACGTCATGGCCTCATCCGCCTGCGGCACACACCGCCGCCAGAAATCCGGCAATGAGGCAAACGGTTGTCCCTCTTCCATTCGTCCGAGCAACCTCTCCGACAGTCCTTTGATCATGCAAAGCGGAACTCTGATCATTTTCCTCTCTGTGCTCTTTGCGTTCTCTACGGTTCCCCTTTTCTCTACCGCAAACCGCCAAACTTCCCCATTCACTCCGGGCCCGGCAAACCCGACCCCCAACCGCCGCGCCTCGATTGTGTAAAACAACCGCGAATAAAATCCCTTCCCGTGCGTCAGCACGGAGGCCAAGAACTCCGCCGGATGGTAACGCTTCAGCTGCGCAGCCTCGTAAGCCTCGAGTCCGTAAGCGGTAGAATGCGCGCGACAAAACGCATAGCCGCGGAATTGCATGAGCAAATCCCACACCGCCGCGATCTCGTCATGGGTCCGGCCTTTCATCTGCGCCGCGGCAGCAAATTCCGAACGCCACGCATCGACATTGGCCATGCGGTTCTTGACCAGCATCCGCCGCAAAATATCCGCCCGCCCCGCGTCCCAACCGGCGAACACCTCGCAAATCTGCAGCACATGCTCTTCGTAAGCCACCACGCCGTAGGTGGAGCGCAACACAGGCTCCAGACTCGGATGCGCATAGCGCACCGGTTCCACACCCCGCGCCCGCCGCGCAAACTGCTCTTTGCGCAGGCTGTTGGCCGCACCCGGACGGATCACCGACACGATGGCGATCAACTGATCGATAGCCTGCACTCCCGACATCCGAGCCAGAGAAGTCATGGCCGGACTTTCGATATGGTGCGCCCCGCGCGCTTCGCCTTCGGCGATCATTCGCCAGACATGCGGATCATTCCACGATCCGGGCTGCGGCGGTTCAATGCCGCGAATCCGCAACGCTTCCCGCGTGTCGCGCAGCACGGACAGTCCGCCCTGCGCGAGGATGTCGAGCTTCACCAAGCCCATCGCCTCGACCGCTTCCATATCGAACTGCGTGGTCGGACGTCCACTCGTGCTGGTAAAAATCGGCGTCAATTCACCCACCGGTTCGCGCGAGATGACCACGCCGCACGGATGCATCTTGGCATGGCGCGGAAAACCGTCCAGGCGCGCAGAGAGTTTCAACGCCGCCTGATACGGATTCTCCTCCCAAGTCAGCCCGCGCGACTCCACGCTGTCCCGCGCCGCCGCGGCCACATGACGCGCCGAAGTCTGCGGGAGTTTTTCCGTCATCCGCCGGATCTGGAATTCCGAAACACCCAATGCCTTGGCGATGTCGGCGAAAGCCGAGCGGCCCTGATACGTGTTGAATCCGCCGACCACCGCCGCGTGGTGGGGTCCGTAGCGCTCGAAAATCAGATCTACCACCTCGTCGCGCCGGTCGTGCGGGAAATCGATGTCAATATCCGGAAGTTTCTGCAGCTTCATCCGCTCCGGATTGAGAAAACGCCGGAAATACAATTCGAAACGCACCGGACAAACCGAACTGATCCCGAGGCAGTAACAGACCAGTGAATCGGCCGCGCTCCCGCGCGTGATCCATTCAATCCCGCGCCCCGCACAACGCTGCAGCAGTTCCCAAACTACGAGGAAATATTCCTCGTAGCCCACCTCGCCGATGATGCGCAGTTCCTCCTCGACCTGTCGTCGCACGCCAGCGGTCGGCATTGCGCCATACCGCCGCTGCATCCCCTCACGGGCCAAGCGCCCGAGAAACTCCAGTGGTGCGGATCCGTCCGGCAGCACAAAGCGCGGGAATTTCAATCCGCCGATTGGCAAAACAAATTCGCAACGCGCGGCGATTTCCTCTGCATCGCGCCGCATGGCCGATGACGTCTCCATTTCCCTCGACCAAGAAAAATCTCCACGCCGTTTGTCCGCATGCGGCTGACCGGCCAGCGACAGCGTTCGGATGCTCTGCAGCACCTCATAAAATTTCGCATCGCGCACCGATGCGTAGCGGATATCCGGAAAGGCCGACACCGGACGCAGGATCAGTCCACCCAAATCCTCTTTGTTCGTCCCGCTGAGCAACCTGCACAAATTCCGGTAACCCTCCGCGTTCTCCACATAAGCGAGATACGGGATGCCGCGCACTTTCACCTCGGCGCCCACGATCGGTTTGATCCCTGCCTCTTTGGCAGCCGCACAGAATTCGACCGCGCCGTGCAAATTCGAATCAGTCACCGCCACCGCTTTGGCTCCCTGCTCCACCGCCAGCCGCACGATGTCTTCCGGCCGGAGCAGCGAATCCATGAAGCTGAAACAACTCTTCGCATTAAGAACGGCTGAAACTTGAGTTTGAGTGTGAGTGAAATGGGACCGTCCTACGGACAGTTTTCCCTGACAACTGGCAACTGACGACTGACGACTCGACTGCGGCGACAACTGATGCGCACGCATGACACTTCCGCTCCCATAGCGCACTTTCGCCTCATCCATCACCCGCGCCAACACCCTCCGCGTCTCCCGCTCGTAGCCCGTCCCCGGCAAATCCAATCCCGCCTGACGCCAGCCGCCTCCGTCATACACGCGCGAAAACTTCAATCCGACCAAACGCAAACTAACCCGCCGATCCCAAGCCCGCCGCGTCAGCCGGTCGATTACCCCGTAGATATCCGTCTCCAAATCCGTCGGCTCGTCGAGACTCTCGCTGCGCCGGCTTTGCTCCATGTCATTGTAACGCAGCCGCACCTCGACGCAGCGGATCATTTTCCCGTCGGCCCGGACCTTGGCCATCAGATGATCCGCCATCCCGCGCAAGATGCGGCGGACAAAATCCTCGTCGGTCGTGTCTTCGTCGAACGTCTCCTGCTTGCCGTAGGACCGTGCGTCCTCACGCTCGGTCACAATCGGACGCTCGTCGATACCGAGTGCGAACTCCCGCAACTGTCCCGCTCCCGAGCCCGCGATCAATTCCAGGCTTTCCACCGACGCCGCCGCGACCTGCACGATGCGGTGCAAACCGGCCGCCTGGAACACGCGTTCCATTTTCGCCCCCACCCCCGGTAGCCACTTCACTTCGAGCGGCGCGAGAAATTCCCGCTCCGTCCCCGCCGGCACCTCAAGAAAGTTGTCCGGCTTGCGCAGTTTCGACGCCACGGAAGCGACCAGCTTGTTCGTGCCAAGACCCTGCGAGACCGACAGGCGCAAATGATCGCGGATATTTTTGCGCAACCGCTCGGCCGTCGTGCGCGGACTCCATTTCGTCACCCCAGACAAATCCCCGTAGCCCTCGTCGATCGATCCCACTTCCACCACCGGCGTGTAGTCGTGGACCAGGGAAAACATCAGCCGCGAGAAGTGCTCATACTTTTCGTAATCGCCCGGCAGCACGATGAGATGCGGACAAATCTTCAAAGCGCGCGCCGTCGGCATCGGCGTGTAAATGCCAAGCCGCCGCGCTTCGTAGCTGGCCGACGCGATGATCCCGCGCTTCATCCCCCCGACCGCCACCGCCTTCCCGCGCAACCGCGGCTCCGACGCCACCTCGCATCCGACAAAAAACGCATCCGCATCCAGATGCACCGCCGCGCGCTGTTCCGTCCGCTTCACACCGCGGACTTACCACATCCGCTGTATACTGTTCAAATGTTCAGTATTTCTGGGATGGCGGCGACGATATTTCGTTGGACACAGCCACAAACCCAAACAAAACTGTGAATAATGAAGAATATTACAGTTTCTGTGGAAGATGATATCTACCACAGCGCACGCGTTCGGGCGGCCGAACAAAAGACATCGGTTTCTGCGCTGGTGAAAAAATTCCTCCGCGAGGTGGTGCTGGAAGATTCTCCTTTCGATAAACTGGCCCGCCGGGAGACCGCGCTACGCCAGCTTCTCAAATCCCGGCCCGAAGTTTTCCGCGCCGGCGACCGCCTGACCCGCGACGAAGTGCACGCCCGCCATGCGCTTCGTTGACACCAACATCCTGCTCTACAGCATCAGCACGGATCCATCCGAGGAGCGGAAAGCATCCATCGCGGAGGAATTACTTCAAGCGCGCGACCTCGCGCTCTCGGTGCAAGTCCTGCAGGAATTCTACGTTCAGGCGACGCGATCCGGAAAACCGGGCGCCCTCACACACCGCGAGGCAATCGACTTCATCGCCTCGTGGAAACGTTTTCCCGTGCAGGAAATGACGATCGCCCTCATGGACGCCGCCTTCGCCGCGAAAAATCGGTGGAATATTTCCTACTGGGACGCTGCTGTCGTCGAATCGGCACGCGCTGCCGGATGCAGCGAATTGTTGTCCGAGGATTTGTCCGACGGACAAGACTACGGCGGTGTCAGGGTGATCGATCCCTTCTGCTGATTCGCAATCGGCGTTCTCCGTGCGCTCTGCGGTTACAGATTCAACCCAGCTTCACCAACCCCGCCTCGATCACATCCAAACCCTCGTTCAGCTGCGCCTCGGTGGCGACGAGCGGAATCAAAAAGCGGAGCACATTGCCTTGCGTGCCGCAGGATAGGGTGATCACCCCATTCTCGTAGTTGTGCTTCACCAGCGCGGCCGCCGACGGCTTGTCCGGTTCCTTCGTGGTGCGGTCCTTGACCAACTCGATGGCCCGCATCGGACCCAGCCCCCGCACCTGTCCGATTTTGGGGAATTTTTTAAACCAAGACTCCAGACGGTCTTGCAAAAGTCTCCCGAGCTTCTGCGCATGATCCAGAGTCTTGGGATCGTCGAATTTATCGAGGACAGCCAACGCCGCGGCGCAAGCCACCGGATTTCCGGCATAAGTTCCACCCACCCCGCCAACCCCGACCGCATCGATCACCTCCGCCTTTCCAACCACGGCAGAAAGCGGCAAGCCGTTGGCCAAGCCTTTGGCCAACACCAGCAAATCGGGCGCCACTCCAGACTGTTCGCAAGCGAAAAGCGTTCCCGTGCGACCGAATCCGGTTTGTATTTCGTCGAAGATGAGGACCGCACCGTGTTTGTCGCACCACTCGCGCAACATGCGCAGGAAGGGTGCCGGTGCGGGAATGAATCCGCCCTCTCCCGTGACCGGTTCAATGATCACCGCCGCGACATTCGTCTCGCCGATATCGGCCCGCGCCATTTCCTCGAATTGTCCGAACGCCTCGCGGCACAAACACCGCGGCAACGAGCACGGCAGTTTGTCCGGACACACCGGCGCCGCGCCGTCGATCCCGGGCCAGCGATAAAAATCCGGAAACGGCGCGCGATAAATTTCCGACGGAAACGGACCGAACCCGCTCTTGTAAGGATTCGCTTTCCCGGTAAGCGCCATCGCCATGTAAGTGCGCCCGTGGAACGCATGCTCGAAACAAATCACCGCCTGACGCTTGGTGTAGGCGCGCGCAAACTTGATCGCATTCTCCACCGCTTCGGCCCCGGAGTTGGCCAGGAAGGTCTTCTTGGCAAAATCCCCCGGCGCCCGCGCATTCAGCCGCTTGGCCACTTCGACGTAACCCTCGTAGGCTACGACATTGATACTCGTGTGGAAAAATTTTTCCGCCTGCGCCTTGGCCGCCGCGACAACGGAAGGCTCTGCATGCCCCAAGTTCGTCACCCCGATACCGCAGGCGAAATCGAGGAACGTGTTGCCATCGACGTCGGTGATCGTCGCTCCCTCCGCCCGCCCCGCCACGATCGGCGTGGTATGGAACGGTCCCGGCGCCACGTGCTTGGTCCGCTCGGCAAAAACCGCCTGACTCCGCGGCCCCGGCACCGCAGTCTTCAAATTGATGGAGGGCATAAGTCCAATTTAGCCCAAAGCAATCGCTCCGAAAGGGTGAAAAAAATTACCGGCTTATCTTCGTCTGCACGGCCGCGCGCCATTCAAGGGAACCGATATCGGGCCCGTGTCCTTGGGCATCGACGATGCCGAGTTTTTGCTGCAACGCACGGGCCCACTCGTCGGAGCCGATGTCAGGACCGTGTCCTTGTGCATCGCTGACTGGATGACGTGCCTCCACCCAGGCGGACCATGCTTCCCAATCTTCGGGTGGCGCGGAGCGATCGGCGCAACCCGCGAGGGCAATGAGCAAAAGTGCCGCAAAAAATTTCATGTGCCAGCCAGTTGTTTCTCCCCTCCCCGCTGCTTGCGTATCCACACGGAAAGCAAAGCCACATCGGCCGGCGTCACCCCGCTAATGCGAGAAGCTTGGCCGAGCGTTGCCGGACGGATCTGCGCAAACTTTTGCCGCGATTCATTGCGGAGTCCGGGAATGCTCGCGTAGTCGAGATCCATCGGCACCGATTGCTCCTCTTGCCTCTGCTGACGTGCTACCGAGTCCAACTCGCGGCGGATGTAGCCTTCGTATTTGATGTCGATCTCGACCTGCGACCAGATGTCTTCCGCAGCCAAGCGACGGATATCTTCCGGCAAAGCCGAAACAAAATTTTCCGGACGACGGATCCATTGCGCAAGCGTAATTCCCTCGTGGCGAACGACTTGTGAATTTTCTTTAAGTTGTTCAATGGCAAGGGCTTTTGCCGAGGTCTTGCCCGCTCGCTCGGACGAAATCAGCCCGGCTCCCCTCGCCTTTTCGACTAAACGCAGATCGGCATTATCCTGCCGCAGGAGCAAGCGAAACTCCGCCCGACTGGTGAACATGCGGTAAGGCTCCTGGGTCCCGCGTGTGACCAAATCATCGATGAGCACGCCGATGTAGCCCTCCGAACGTTCCACGTGGAACGCTGGCTTGCCGTCCAATTTCAGGGCTGCATTCGCGCCCGCAACCAACCCCTGCGCCGCAGCCTCCTCATACCCAGACGTCCCATTGATCTGCCCTGCCAGATAAAGCCCATCAACCGCCTTGGTTTCCAAAGTCGCGTGCAATTGCGTGGGCGGACAATAATCATACTCGACGGCGTAACCGGCGCGCAGGATGTGGGCGTTCTCCAGCCCGGGCACGGACCGAATGAAGGCCAACTGCACCTCGAACGGCAGGCTCGTCGAGACACCGTTGACGTAATACTCGCCGGTCTGCCGCCCCTCGGGCTCGAGGAAAAGCTGGTGCCGATCCTTGTCGGCAAAGCGCACGACTTTGTCCTCGATGGACGGACAATACCGCGGTCCGACGCCCTCGATGATGCCGGCATACATGGGCGACTTGTCGAGGTTGGCCCGGATGAGGTCGTGGGTCTGCTCGTTCGTATAGGTGATCCAGCAGGGCATTTGTTCCACGTGGAACTGTCCTTCGGACCAGCGGTTCAGAGTAAACGGACCTCCTTCGCCGCCCGCCCATTCCTCCGGGGCAAAGCTGAACATAGGGGCAGGGGAATCTCCATCCTGACGCTGGCATTGGGTAAAATCGATCGACCGTCCGAGCAGTCGGCAGGGAGTTCCGGTCTTGAATCGCTCCACCCCCAAGCCCAATTCGCGCAGCGAATCGCTCAACGTGGAGACGGCATCGCCCATGCGTCCGCCGGTTGTCTGCTGCATGCCAATATGGAGAAGCCCGCGCATGAACGTCCCTGTGGTTACCACCACGGACCGTGCCCGATACCGCAGCCCGAGGTTTGTTTCCACCCCGGTGACTGCATCCTTTTCAACCAAGATCCGCACTGCATTGCCCTGGAGCAAATGCAGGTTGGGGGAGTGCTCGAGCACCCACTTCAAGCGGAATTGGTAGGCCTTCTTATCGCACTGGGCCCGCGGTGCCTGCACGCTCGGACCTTTCCGCGCATTGAGCATGCGAAACTGGATCCCGGTCGCATCGGTGTTTTGACCCATCACACCCCCCAGCGCATCGATCTCTCGCACCATGTGTCCCTTGGCCAAACCGCCGATCGCCGGGTTACAGGACATCTGGCCGATCGTGTCCAAATTCTGCGTCAGAATCCCGGTCTTCGCCCCGAGTCTCGCGGCGGCCAGCGCCGCCTCGACCCCGGCATGCCCGGCCCCCAAAACCAAGACGTCAAACGTCTCCGGATACTCGTACATACTGGCCATGTTCCACGTGGAACGTCAGGGACGATCCAAAATCCCGGCGGTGGGGCGGGGGAGCAATTGCGAAAGCCGGAAGGTCTCTGTTTGTCCCTGGAAATTGGACAGCACGACCTCCAGGTCGGGATTGAACTCCGCCAGCACCTGACGACAAGCCCCGCAGGGCGAGGCCGGCAATTCGGTGTCGGCCGTGATGACGATCTTTACGAACTCCCGACATCCGGCCGCCACCGCGGCAAAGACCGCGTTGCGCTCGGCACAGATGGTCAGGCCATAGCTGATATTCTCCACATTGCACCCGGCAAAGATCCGTCCATCCCTCCCGACCAGCACCGCCCCGACATGAAAACGGGAGTAGGGGGCATAAGCCCTGCCGGCGACCTCTATCGCCTGCGTAACCAGTTGCTGGTCAGTATATTGCATATAAAATATTGATAGACAACGTCTTGCGCTCCACCAAAACCTCCACCACCTTAATGGCAACGCCACCTGCAAGCAAGACAGTCAAAGAATGTCATAGTCGCCCGTCTGTCATCTCAAATTTCAAATCTCCAGTCCCCATCTCTTCCCGCTCCACACCCTCTCACTCAGGTTTCCAACTCAAGCCTCCTCCTTCCCTTTCGCTCCTCCATTTCAGTTTGCCAAAATGCACTTTTTTCCGCACTATTTCGCGCCTTGCGGAAGCGTCCAATAACCTCCGCATCCACGGTCCAACCGCAACCCGTAACCAACCCGAATTTCCACAACGTGAGCGTCACCCGAGCCGAAAAGCCCAAGAAAACCGGAAGCAGCCCGGTCGACTATGCCAAGGCCCCGATAAACGCCGATCTGACCAAAGAGCAGAAGCTAGGCTTCCTTGCCGACATGCTCCGCATCCGCCGCTTCGAGCAGGCCTCGCTCAAGCTCTACCAGCAGGGAAAAATGGGCGGTTTCCTCCATCTTTACATCGGACAAGAATCCGTCGCCGTCGGCACGCTTGCGCTCATGGGTCCGAACGACCATGCCATCACCGCATACCGCGACCACGGCCACGCGCTCGTCGTCGGCATGTCGATGAACGAATGCATGGCCGAACTCCTCGGTAAGGCCACCGGCTGCTCGAAGGGTAAGGGCGGCTCGATGCACTTCTTCGCGCCGGACAAAAATTTCTGGGGCGGACATGGCATCGTCGCCGGACAAACCCCGCTCGGCCTGGGCATCGCCTTCGCCCTCAAATACAAGGGCCTCAAAGGTTGCTGCCTCACTTACCTCGGTGACGGCGCGGTCAACCAGGGTGTCTTCCACGAATCGCTCAACCTCGCCGCGCTCTGGGACATCCCGGTCGTCTACATCATCGAGAACAACCAGTATTCCATGGGCACCAGTCTGGCCCGCTCCTCGGCCATCAAGTCTTGCCTGGCCGAACGCGCCAGCGGTTATGACATGGATTGGGACATCGTCAACGGCGAGAATCTCTACGAGGTCCGCGCCAAGACGTGGGAAGCCATGCAGCGTGCCCACGAGAAAAACCGTCCCACCGTCCTCGAGATCGACACTTACCGCTATTACGGACACTCGGTCGCCGACGCCAACGCCAAGAAATACCGCAAGCCCGAGGAGATCGAGTTTTACAAGCAGAACCACGACCCGATCACGCTGTGGGAAAACCGCCTCAAAGAGGAGGGGATCGCGGACGACGCCGTGATCAAGAAGATCGACGACGAAGCGAAGAAAGAAGCCGCAGCCGCCGTGCAGTTCGCCGAGGACAGCCCGTTCCCCGAGCTCCAGGATGTTTTCGACGACATCTACTACGAGGTCGACATGGGCACCGAAGCCGGCAAAACCGGCCGCCACTTTTTCAACGACTAGCCCGTTCGTAACTTTTCACTTTCCACTTTTAACTTTTCACTTTTTCCGTGCCTGTCATCACCTACCGCCAAGCCCTGAACCAAGCCTTCGCCGAGGAAATCGAGCGCGACGAAAACGTCTTTCTCATGGGCGAGGAAGTGGCCGAATACAACGGCGCCTACAAGGTCACCGAGGGACTGTGGAAACGTTTCGGCGACAAGCGCGTCATCGACACACCGATCAGCGAAGCCGGTTTCATCGGTCTCGGGGTGGGGGCGGCCATGATGGGACTTCGTCCGGTCATGGAACTCATGTTCTGGAGCTTCGCCTACGTCGCCTACGACCAGATCATCAACAACGCCGGCTGCGTGCGCTACATGTCCGGCGGACTGATCAATTGTCCCCTCGTCATCCGCGGCCCCGCCAACGGCGGCACCAATGTCGGCGCGACCCACTCGCACACGCCGGAAAATTTCCTGGCCAACACACCCGGCCTCAAAGTCGTCAGCCCCGCCACGCCTTACGACGCGAAGGGTCTGATGAAAGCCGCCATCCGCGACAACGACCCGGTCTGCGTCATGGAAAACACTCTCCTCTACGGCGATCAAGGTGAGGTTCCCGAAGGCGACTACGTCATTCCTATCGGCGTGGCCGACGTCAAACGTGAGGGCGCCGATGTCTCGCTCATCGCCCACGGACGCGCCGTGCTCACCGCACTCGCCGCCGCGCACCGACTCTCCGAGGAATTCAACATCTCCGCTGAAGTCGTCGACCTGCGCAGTATCCGTCCGCTCGACGAACAGACCATTCTCGACAGCGTGCGCAAAACGCACCGCGCTGTCCTCGTTGACGAGAACAAACCCTTCTGCGGCGTCTCCTCGCAGATCGCCACCATGATCCAAGAACAAGCCTTCGACGATCTCGATGCTCCCGTGCAACGCGTCTGCTCGCTCGATGCTCCCGCCATCTACAGCCCGCCGATTGAAGTGCAGCAACTTCCCACCGTGGACCGCATCATCCACAAAGTCGTCTCCGTTTGTTGATCCGCGGACACCGGCCCGCGCTTAATTTCTACTCGCCACTCGTCACTCGCCACTTTTCACTTTCGCCTTATGCCCGTCGTCACCATGCCCAAACTGAGCGATACCATGCTCGAGGGCACGCTCGTCAAATGGCGCAAAAAAGCCGGCGACTCGGTCGAGGTCGGCGACATCCTTGCCGAAGTCGAAACCGACAAGGCCACGATGGAGATGGAATCCTTCGACGAAGGAGTTCTCAAGGAGACCTACATCGAGGAAGGCGGCGTGGTGAAAGTCGGCGACAAAATCGCCCTCATTCTCGCGGACGGCGAAAGCGCCGACGCGCCCGCGGTTCCCAAAGCTTCCGAAGCAACCAAGAGCGCCGCGCCTGCAGCCGCCGCTCCCGCCGCGAAAGCTGCTGCACCGATCGCACACAAACCGTCCGCACCGGCAACAACCGGACGAATCAAGGCCTCGCCGCTCGCCCGTAAAATTGCCGCGTCCCGCGGCGTGAACCTTTCGGCCATCGCCGGCACCGGACCCGCCGGACGCATCGTCAAGAAGGACGTCGAATCCGCACCCGTCGGAGTGGGTGGGGGAAACGCTGTTGCCGCCACTCCGGCCATCCGCGCCGCCCGCGGCATCGCCGGGGAAGAGAAGAGCATCGCCCTCACCGGCATGCGCAAGACGATCGCCGAACGCCTCCTCGCCAGCAAAACGCAGATCCCGCATTTCTATCTTAGCGTCACGATGGACGGCGGACCGCTCATGGCCCTGCGCAAGGAAATCAATGCCATGGCCGAGAAGGACGGCGGACAAAAACTCACCGTCAACGACTTCATTCTCCTCGCCGCCGCCCGCGCCGCGGCTGAAGTTCCGAAGATCAATGCCGCCTACGACGGCGATGTCATCATCGAATACAAGGACGTGAACCTCGCCGTCGCGGTGGCCATCGAAGACGGACTCATCACGCCGGTGATCAAAAAAGCCAATACCCTTTCCCTGCGCGAAATCAGTGTCGCGATGAAAGACCTCGCGGCCAAAGCCCGCGGCAAAAAACTCAAGCCAGAGGACTACCAGGGCGGCACCATCACGCTTTCGAGTCTCGGTGGCTTCGGCATCGATAGTTTTCTGGCCATCATCAATCCGCCGCAGTCTTTCATCCTCGGCGTCGGTGCCATCACCAAGCAACCGGTGGTCAACGAACACGACCAAATCGTCGTCGGTCATCGCCTCGTTATCTCCGGCAGCGGCGATCACCGCGTCATCGACGGTGCCGTCGGCGCGGAATACATGAACGCCCTCCGCCGCTACGTCGAAAAGCCGGCGCTGCTCCTGCTCTGACGCCCCACGCTTGAAATCGGATCAGCTTCGCTCGCTGATTACTGACGACTGGCTACTGCCAACTGTGCTTTTAGCACTAAACAAGCCCTACGGCGTCCTCTCGCAATTCACGCCGGATCATCCCGGACAACGCACGCTGTCCGAATTCGGTTTGCCGAAAAACATCTACCCGCTCGGACGCCTCGACCGCGACAGCGAAGGGCTTCTTCTTCTTTCCGACGAACCCGGGCTGAACACCAAACTCCTCGATCCGAAAAACGCGCACCCCCGCACTTATTGGGCGCAAGTCGAGGGGGAGATAACGGATGAGGCGCTGCAAAAATTGCGCGAGGGCGTCGTCATCGAAGGAAAAATAACTCTCCCCGCCGAGGCCAAACATATCCACCCCGACCTCCCTCCGCGCAATCCGCCCGTCCGCTTCCGTCAAAGCATCCCGACCAGTTGGATCGAACTCACCCTGCGCGAAGGCCGCAACCGCCAAGTCCGCAAAATGACCGCGTCCATCGGCTTTCCCACCCTCCGCCTCCTGCGAGTAGCCATCGGAAAATTCCACCTCCCTCCCGACCTTGCTCCTGAACAGTGGCGCGAACTCACCGCGTCAGAACGATCTTATATTTTTTCGTGATCGATAGCTTTCGTCACTCGCCACCTGTCACTCGTCACATCTTCTGGCACTTCGGACACCAAGCCGTCGTCCTTCCTCCGATCGTCGCACGTTCGAGGATCGCGCCATCGCGCGGGCATTTTCCTCCGCGCCGCCAACGATGACGGAATAACCAAGAGGCTGGGGGACGTTCGTAATTTGTTCCTATAATCCTGAGCGCATCGCGGCAAAGTTGTTTTGTCTCGCGAAAGAAAGTTTCCAATTCTTCCTCATCCAGCGTTCCCGCCCGCCGCGCAGGATGAAGTCCGCATCGCCAAAGAATTTCATCCGCCATCCAATTTCCCACTCCGGGAAAACGCTCCTGCTGCAATAGCACCGCCTTGAGCGGACTTCCCTTGCGGCGGCGCAGATACTCGCTCACCGCTTTGAGCGTGAAGGACCGCGAGACAACCTCAGGAGGCAACTTCGCCCACCAATCGGGTTCTTCTCCTGATCCGAACTTCAACGCCCCGAACATGCGCGTATCGCGAAAAACCAGCGAACGCTTCGTCTGCCGAATGACCAGATGATCATGTCGCCCGGGCTCATGCTCCTTCCCTTTAACCAAAAGTTTGCCCGTCATCCCCAGATGCAGCCCGAGACTCGCCTCCTCGAAAACAAACCTCATCTGCTTCCCCTTGGTCTCAATGCCAGTGAGCTTCTTGCCCTTCAGTCCGCGCCGGATTTTCGCCGGCTCCGCCGTCCGGTAAATCCGCGCCCGCTCACAACAAATCACCTCGACCACCCGATCGCCAAGACCCGGCGCCCACTTCTTGGAATAAAACGCCACCTCGGCAAGCTCCGGCATACCCGCATTCTAATGCCTTCGCTGAAGACTGCCCACTGACAACTGCCGACTCCTATCGTTCTTAATCTTCTTCAATCCCACCCGAAAATCACCCAAGATGGCGGGCTATGGCATACGATCTCATCGTGGTAGGCGGGGGACCCGCCGGATATGTGGGCGCAATCCGCGCGGCCCAACTCGGCAAAAAAGTGGCCTGCGTCGAAATGGAACGCGCCGGCGGCACCTGCCTCAACTGGGGCTGCATCCCGACCAAATCACTCCTCCGCAATGCCGAGCTTTACCAGCTGATGAGCAAACATGCCGGCGACTTCGGCATGACCTTCGACAAGTTGTCCTTCGATTGGTCCAAAGTGATCAGCCGCAGCCGTGGCGTGGCCGATAAACTGGCCGGCGGCATCGAAATGCTCTTCAAAAAGAACAAGGTCGATTACATCCGCGGCACCGCCGCTGTCCCGAAAGCCGGCGTGGTCGAAGTAACCGATGCGGACGGCAAAAAGACTACGCACACCGCCTCAAAAATTCTCGTCACCACCGGCGTCGTCTCGCGCGAAATGCCCGGCTTCCCCTTCAACGGCAAAAGCGTCATCGGCAGCAAACAAGCCATGGTCCTGCCCGAGCAACCGAAGGAAATTATCATCATCGGCGCCGGCGCCATCGGCATTGAATTCGCCTACTTCTTCAACGCGTTCGGCACGAAAGTCACCGTGGTCGAAATGATGCCCAACATTCTTCCGGTGGAGGACACCGATGTGTCCGTCGCCCTGGAAAAATCCCTGACCAAACAAGGCATCCGCATCCTCACCGGCACCAAGGTCGAGAAAGCCGAATCCACGCACAAAGGCGTCAAACTCACGGTCAGCGGCAAAGCCAACGAAACCCTCGAGGCCCCCATCGCGCTTGTCGCCATCGGCGTGTCGCCGCTCATGCCCGAGGGACTCAAGGTCAACCTCGACCCCAAAGGCTGGGTGCAGACCAACGACCGCTACGAAACTTCCCTGCGCGGCGTTTACGCGGCGGGCGATATCATCGGACCACCGTGGCTCGCCCACGTGGCTAGCTTCGAAGCCATCCAGGCGGTCGAAGGTATGTTCGCCGGCAAATCACCGCGTAAGGTTACCGTTTTCCCGGGTTGCACCTACTGCGAACCGCAGGTGGCCAGCGTCGGTATGACCGAACGCGCCGCAAAGGAAAAAGGACTGAAATACAAAGTCGGCAAATTCCCCTTCATGGCCAGCGGCAAAGCTTTGGCCGTCGGCGAAAGCGAAGGCTTCGTGAAAATCATCTTCGGCGAACCCCACGGCGAAATCCTCGGCGCGCACATCATCGGCGCCCACGCCACGGAAATGATCGCGGAGCTCGGACTCGCTATCGAAATGGAAGCGACCCACGAGGAACTCATCGCCACCATCCACGCGCACCCCACGCTGAGCGAATCCGTGCACGAAGCCGCCGAACAATCCCGCGGCCACGCCATCCATATTTAAGCGGCGTCAACTCGCCGCCCGTCACAGGATTATCCCGCCATCGCGGGATAATCCGTATATCCCTTCGGCCCCGGCGAATAGAACGTCGCGGCATCCGGCGCATTCAACTCGGCGCCGGACTTGACCCGCGCCGGTAAATCCGGATTGGCCAGAAACGGCGTCCCGAAAGCCACCGCATCGAGCTTCTTCGCCGCAATCGCATCGGCTGCTTCCTGGGGTGAATACCCCATATTCCCGACCAGCACCCCGCGATACGCGGCCCGCGCCGCGGTGATCACGTCGCCGCTTTGCTGACCGAGGAAATCCGCGCGCATCATGTGCCAATAAGCCAACCCGTAACCGCTCAGCTTTTCCCCGAGCCATGTCACCAATCCGATCGGATCGCTGTCACTCATGCTGTTGAAACTGTTCAGCGGCGAATTGCGCACACCCACGCGTTCCGCGCCCCACACGCCCGCCGCCTCCTCGATCACCTCAAGCAGCAACCGCGCGCGGTTCGGCAACGGACCCCCATAAGGACCCGTCCTCTTGTTCGCTCCATCCCGCAAAAATTCATCGAGCAAATACCCATTCGCCCCGTGTACCTCGACGCCGTCGAATCCCGCTGCTTTCGCATTCTGCGCCGCCTTTTTGAATCCCTCAACGATCCCCGGCAACTCGTCATCGGACAGCTCCCGCGGCACGACATACGGTTTCTTACCCTCCGGCGTATGCACTTCGTCGTTCGTGATGGCGATCGCACTCGGTGCCACCGGTTGCGCGCCATTGTTAAACAACGGATGACACGCCCGTCCCCCGTGCCAGATCTGCAGGAAAATCCGCCCGCCCGCGCCATGCACCGCATCCGTCACCAGTTTCCACCCCGCCACCTGCGCGTCGTTGTAAATCCCCGGCTCGGCATAAAACGCCGAGTTCCCCTCCATCGCCATTGTCGCCTCGGCAACGAGCAGTCCCGCCGTGGCCCGCTGCGCGTAGTATTCCGCCATCAGCTCGCCCGGCACATGCCCGGCCTCCGCGCGGCAGCGGGTGAGGGGAGCCATGAACAAACGATTGGGCACTTCCATCGCACCGACGCGCAAAGGTTCGAAGAGCGGAAACAAAGAATTCATCGAACTTGATGTTAACGCCGATCCCACTTTCTGAAATCTCCAATTTGAAATTTCCAATCAAAGCCCGCCACGTCAGGCGTGTTGTTCACACCGTCTGATGTTTGGGAATTCTTAAAGCCCAAGAAAACAATCAGTCTTAAAGTTGTGAACAACCTCAATGATCCATGCTCCACGTAGCATTCATGCAGGTTCCACGCCCGTTCACGGCTGTGAAAAATTGTCGGCACCCTGCGCGCGGTTTCCGCGGAACATCGTGGAACAACAACTTGTCCACATCACGCACACCCTATTCACAATGCATCGACAACAATGTGCGCAGCGCGTGTTGACCGGCTCCGAGGTTGTGGGCGATGGTTTGGCCTGTGCTGCGACCTCTGCTCATCGCCCTTCTGCTATTCGGCCCGCTTGCCCGGGCAGCCTTTGCGGACGGCCCTATCGTCGCAAGCTTCCAGTCCGTGCTGGGCAATTTCGATGTGCTTCTGAATCCGGTAGCCGCCCCAATTTCAGTAGCCAATTTTACGGGCTACGCCAATCGCGGAGCTTACGACACCACCTTGATCCACCGCAGCACGACCGGAAAGCCTTTCAGCATCCAAATCGTGCAAGGCGGGGGGTTTGAACTCATCGGGAATTCGATAACGCCGATTCTCACCGACCCACCCATCCCGCTCGAAGCCGGTGTGGCCAATACACGCGGCACGCTGGCCATGGCACGCGCGAATGATCCCAACAGCGCGACAAGCCAATGGTATTTCAATGTGACGTCCAACCCGGGGCTGGATTTCAACTACACCGTTTTCGGTCGTGTTCTCGGTGCCGGAATATCCGTGGTTGATGCCATCGGCAAAGTGCTCGTGTACGATGCCAGCGAGATCCTCGGGCCGACTTTTACCGAGCTCCCGCTCTTCGCCAATACCTTGCAGGCCCAAAACCTCGTCCTCATCAACTCCGTCCGCGTCGAACCCTTCGCCATCACCAACTTCACGCGCTCCGGCAACACCGCCGAACTCCGCTGGCAGGCCCTCTCGACCAACACCCCGATCCGGGTTGAACGCTCCACCGTCCTTTCCGGACCATGGACCGCCATAGCCACCAATCTCATCTCGGGATCATTCACCGATACCAACGCCCCATCCGGCTCGGCCTTCTATCGGTTGATCACCGAACCCTGACGCCGAAAAACAAAAAAGCCGGCGCCCGAAGGAACCGGCTCTTTGTGAATATCTTGTGAACTAGCAGCCGTCGCCTTTGCACTTGGTGCTCGCCTTACAGGCTTCCGACCCGCAGATGTGACCGCAATCGGAGCACTTGCATGGTTCGCCTTTGACGCAGCCGTCCTTGTGGGCTCCACCCACGCCACAGGTGCCGCAGTGAGCGAAGATTTGACCGGCCGCGAGCACTGTCGCCGCCACGAGTGTGAGAATGATTTTCATAGCAAAATCATTTTCCTCCAATAAACCGCCCCGTCAAGCCGCCAGGCACATTAGACCGAAAGCCGCGCGAGCCGATCAGCGGGCCTTGGCCCAGGACTTGATCAAGGCCTTCGCCTTGGCCTCGTTGGCCTTCATGATCAAGTCACGACGCTTGCGCGCCTCGCGCACATTGTTCGTCTTGAGCGAAAAGCGCAGCCGCTTGGCCGGTCCGCTCCGACGGGCGATGCTCAAATGACACCACCAGGTGCCGTTGTTGTCCCAAATGTGATGGTTAGCGCCGTAGTCGCGATCTGGCAGTTCGACGAGTTTGTTCTTCATGTGAGGTATAGCACTCTGCCTGATGAACTATGTCAATGCAACCACTATGACAACAGCCACGCCCATCCCATAACGGGATATCATTGGGAATAAAACCAAGCCGGCGTTGGCCGGCAATGGTCTCCCGGAACGCTTATTTTCAGCCGGTGTCAGACGGCTGAAAATTATCCTCTTCTATCCGCGTTGGTTTGCCTTCGGCTGTCTCGCAGACTCGGCTGTGGCTGGTTTGGTTCCTTCCTCTGCTGCTCCTTCAACGCCGCTTCTTTTTCGAAGCTGTGGGAACTGGCCAAATGGTCACATCGCCGCGCGAACCCTGCAGCACATTACCGGAGGGAGAAAGTCCTTTGGTGAAATCGAAGGGAACTTCGGCGTAACTCGCATCATTGCCCAGCGCGATGAATCCCACCTCGCGCGAGGGAAGGCCCGCCGCTTCGACCAACAGATCGACAATATCACGAGGATTTCTCACCGCATCGCGACCCAGCCCCACACGCAGCCATGCCTTGCCCGGCTTAGCTTTGCGCGGGGGTTCATCAGATGCGTAAGCAGGATGCTCCGCCGTCTCTTCGCGCGGGGCTGCAGGTTTCGCTTCCTTCGCCTGCTGCGCCGGCGGCGCGGCAGTGTCTCCACCATTGAGAATGTGCAGCAGCGCGGCGGCCACCTCGGTCGAATCTGCGCCTTCCTCCAACAAGCGGTCGATATGGACCATCTGAGCCTCGGCGCTGCCCGACTCGATGGTCTGCCGCACGCGTTCGAGCAAAGCATCGGTGCGCTTCTCGCCGATTTCTCCCGTTGTGGGCAGCTTCCCGCGCCGGATCGTCGAGTGCGTGAACTTCTCGAGAAAGCGGATCTTGTGCACATCGCGTCCCGTCACCAGCGAAATGGCCACGCCTTGCTTGCCCGCGCGTCCGGTGCGCCCGATGCGGTGCACGTAATCCTCCGGATCGTAGGGCAGGTCGAAATTCACGACCAATTCCAGATCATCCACGTCGATACCGCGGCCCGCTACGTCCGTCGCCACGAGAAAATCGAATCCGCCCGCTTTGAATTTGTTCATCACGCGTGTGCGCTGCGCCTGGGCGATGCCGCCGTGCAAACGGTCGGACGGAATTCCCTGCGCCTGCAGATCATCGGCCAATTCGTCCACCGTGCGCTGCGTGTTGCAGAAAATGATGCCCGACCGGTAACTGTGGAAATCGATTAGCCGCAGCAGCGCGTCGAACTTCATTCGTGGCGGAGTTTCGTAATACCACTGCGTGATATCCGGCGCATCGACCTTCTTTTGGTCGATCTTCAGCGTCACGGGATCGCGCGCGTAGCGGTCGATCAGCTTGCGGATAGCCGGGGATACCGTCGCGGAGAAGAAAGCCGTCTGCCGGTCCGCCGGCATGGCATCGAGGATCTTTTTGATGTCGTCGCGGAAACCCATGTCCAGCATGCGGTCCGCCTCGTCGAGCACGATGAAGCGCAAGCGGTCCAGCTTCAGCGTTCCGCGCTCGAGGTGGTCGATCACGCGGCCCGGGGTTCCGAGCACGATCTGCGCGCCGCGCTTGAGTTCCTGGGCCTGACGTTCGAAGGACGATCCGCCGTAGACCGGCACGGCATGCACCCCGCGTTTTCCCGCGGAAAGTTTGTGCACCTCGCCGGCTACTTGCGTGGCCAGTTCGCGCGTCGGACAAAGCACCAGCACCTGCACCGCATGCAGGGTGGGATCGGTTTTCTCGATGGCCGGAATGGCGAACGCCGCCGTTTTTCCCGATCCGGTTTGCGATTGGCCCACTACGTCCTTGCCGGCCAGCAATTCCGGAATAGCCGCCGCTTGGATCGGCGAAGCCTCCTCGAAACCCAGTTTGTCCACCGCTTTGAGAACTTCCGGCGACAAGCCGAGACTGGCAAAAGTTGGTCTCTCCATCCACAGACCCTAGTGCGGCCCGAGCCCGAGGTCACTGGTTCTTCTCAAATACCGAGCAGACAACCGACTTTTCCCGCTTTCCCGCCACCGTCATTTCGCCGTGCCGTAGCGACGAAAAAGAAACACGGCGAACCCTGCGACCGCGATCGCGAGCAGTGCATACGTGGACGGCTCCGGCACGAGCAGCGGTATGATCTCGACAGCCACCTCATCGGGAAAGTGGTAGCCGTCGCGAAACCACGAGTTGGCCAGCACGACGATCGTTTGATCATTCACCGGATCATGCAGCGCCATGCTTGTGTAGCCGGGAGGAAAGCTGCCGTTGTGCCCGATCCAGTCTCCGAATTTCAAGACGCCGAAGCCGTAGTCAAAGCCCTGTCCGGTCGCGATCATGTCGAGTTGCTCCGACCGACTTTGCGCCGAAACAAGATCTCCGCGTCCTACCGCCTCGATCCACACGCGCACATCTTCCAAGGTCGAGACGATGCCTCCCGCCCCGCCGAAAATCGACGGATTGTAATTCGGCGCCGGCTTTTGCTGGCCCGTGGCGGCATCGACAGTGTAACCGATGGCGTGAGGATCGGGCAGATCCGCCGTTGCCGGATAGCTCGTCTGGCTGAGTGAAAGAGGCGTGGCAAACGCGTTCTGATATTCCTGCGCCAGACTTTTACCTGTCACCTGCTCGATGACCATTTGCAACAGCACCGTGTGCGTGTTCGAGTAATCCCACGCTGATCCTGGGGAGAACTTCGGACCTTTGGCGTTGGCCCGTGCGACCAGTTCTGACGGACTCCAGACACGCAACGGATCGGCCTCGACCTCCGCAATAAAGTCGGGATCCTTCGAGTAATCGAAAAATCCCGCCGTCATGTTGCCGAGCTGGCGCAGCGTCGCGGTGCTGTTCACCAATCCCGGCACGTAGTTGCCGATCGTATCGGAGAGCGACAGCAGCCCCGCCTCCTCCAACTGCAATATCCGCGTCGTCGTGAACGTCTTAGTGATGCTTGCGATGCGGAAGTGATCGGTTAATCCCATCGGCACATTTCCCCCGATGTCGGAAAAACCGCGGGCGAAGACCGTTACCGGTTGGCCGCCGCTCCAAACTCCGACTACCGCACCCGTCACGTTTTTCGACGCCATCTCCGCGTCCACGATCGCTTGAATATCCGCAGCCAAATCCGCCCGGGATTCGACGCAGAGCAGCAGACAGACAAGCAGGGAAAGGAGTGCCTTCATTTGCGAAGTCGCGCACCCTAGCAGCAAACTTAGCCCTTTCACCACCACCTTATGTTTGCCGGACCACCGCGATTGCCCGGGGTCGCCGGGCATGAGCACTCCTCCCAGTCCGTTCGGTGCAGCCGACCGGACTCTTATCCGTGTTTATCCG
>Ga0315902_10003050_pt1 | contig 25424 bp, 18 predicted proteins | sample LakEriMetagenome_9_FD_203523 | JGI IMG/M metagenome (GOLD analysis project Ga0315902, IMG submission 203523) | Freshwater fungal communities from buoy surface, Lake Erie, Ohio, United States - Buoy 12 MA117 | ecosystem: Environmental > Aquatic > Freshwater > Lake > Lake biofilm | place: USA... | reverse complement strand
CGTCGTGATGGCGGTGGCGAGCGCGAGCGCGGTGGCGGCGAGGGCTCGCAGGGCCTGGGCGAGGGCGGTGGGCAGTGAGGCGATGGCGTGCATGGTCGCTTTCCAGGGGCATTCCCCGGATGTCATGCGCAAGTGCCGTGCCAGTTCTGAAATATCTAGCAAAAACAGATATTTGACTCATGTTTTCCGAGGTTCCGAGCGGGCTCTGTCAAGCGTGTCGACAGGAACTACCGCACAGTCGCTCGTGCGCTGTCGCACGTCCGTGGAGCCGCGGGCCGGAAAGCGGACATCCATCACATACGGCTGTGCGATCCTTCCCTTGCGCGCGGCCCCCGCCGCGGGCCATGCTGTCAACCCTGCCGACATGACATCCGTCACGCCGGCATGCCTCGGAGAAGCCGTGTTCGTCACCAAGTGCCTCGTCAACGGAAGCCTCGCCCCGGCCGGCCGCCAGGCGGTCGAGGACGGTCTGCGCCGCCTCTACGCCGAGCGTTTCGGGCTGGCGCCGCAGGCGCTGCGGGTCGAGTTCACCGAGATCGCGACCGGGCTCTGGTACACGGCGGGCAAGCCCTCACGGGCCTCGATGGTGCTGGGCAGCGTGCCGGCCGGCACCCCGCAGGCCGTGCGGGTGGCGCTGATGGACGAGATTGCGCGCATGTTCAGCGCCGCCACCGGTGCGCCCTATGATGATGTGATGGTGGTCGCGGCCGACCGCGCCGCCTGAGCGCGGCGCCGGCCCCCTCCGCGCCCCTGCCGGCTGCTGCGCGCTGGCTGCCCTACCCGACCTTCACCGGAGCTCGTCATGCCTCTTTATCGCTGCACCACCCCGCCCGACACCCTCGACGACCAGCAGCGCGCCGCGATCGCCGGGGCGATCACCGCGATCCACTGCGGCGTCACCCAGGCGCCGCCCACCTTCGTGCATGTCCAGTTCCTGCATCGGGCGCCCGCGCCCGACGCGCCCGCCGTGCAGCTGCACGGCGGCCTGCGCGCAGGTCGCCAGCAGGCGCTCGCCGAGGCGATCGTGGCCCGCTGCACGGCGGCGGTGGCGGCGATCGCTGGTGTGCCTGCCGAGGCGGTGAGCATGCGCACTTCCACCACCCCGGCGTCGTGGATCCTCGAGGGCGGCCGGGTGATGCCCGAGCCCGGCGAGGAAGCCGCCTGGCTGGCCGGACACGCCGACCGCTGATCGCCGATCGCCGATCGCAGGGTATTCGCCGGCAGGCTTGCCCGATCCCGGCGACAATCGACTTTTCGAGCTCTGGAACGATGCACGCCATGGTCCCGCTTTCCGTCCTCGACCTCGTCCCGGTGCGCCGCGGCGACACCCCGGCCGACGCGCTGCGCAACACCCTCGACCTCGCCCGTCATGCCGAAGCCTGGGGCTACCGGCGCTACTGGATGGCCGAGCACCACAACATGACCGGCGTGGCCAGCGCCGCCACCTCGGTGGTGATCGGCTACGTGGCTGGCGGCACGCGCAGCATCCGCGTGGGTGCCGGCGGGATCATGCTGCCCAACCATTCGCCGCTGGTGATCGCCGAGCAGTTCGGCACCCTGGAGTCGCTCTATCCCGGCCGCATCGATCTCGGTCTCGGGCGCGCGCCGGGTACCGACCAGCTCACGATGCGCGCGATGCGCCGTGACTGGCGCTCGGCCGAGCGCTTCCCCGACGATGTCCTCGAGCTGCAGGCCTTTCTCGGCCCGGTGCAGCCCGGTCAGTCGGTGCGCGCCGTGCCGGGCGCCGGGACCCAGGTGCCGCTCTGGATCCTTGGCTCGAGTCTCTACGGCGCGCAGGTGGCGGCGCACTTCGGGCTGCCCTACGCCTTCGCCTCGCACTTCGCCCCGGATGCGCTGCGCGAGGCCTTGCAGGTCTACCGGGAGCATTTCCGCCCCTCGGCCCAGCTGCGACGCCCCTGGGCGATGGTCGGTGTCAACGTGATCGCGGCCGATACCGATGCCCAGGCGCGGCGGCTGTTCACCAGCCTGCAGCAGCGCTTCACCGACATGATCCGCAACGCCCGCGGTCAGCTTTCCCCGCCGATCGACGACATCGACACCTACTGGACCCCGGCCGAGCGTGCGCAGGCGATGCGCATGCTGACCTGCTCCTTCGTCGGCTCGCGCGAGACCGTGCGCCGCGAGCTGCAGCGCTTCCTCGAGGACACCGGCGCCGACGAGCTGATGGCCAGCGGCGCGATCTTCGACCACGACGCGCGGCTGCGCTCCTACGAGATTCTCGGCGAGATCGGGGCCTCGGCGGCCGGCGTGCCGGTTCCCGGCGGCTTTGCCACCGAGACCCCGGTTGCCGGGACGGCCGCCGCGCGCGGCGGTGCTACCCTCGCCGACGTCCACTGACTGCGCCGTTCCCGGCGAGGAGAGCTGTCATGAGCGAGGTGCTGATCGAGACCCTGAAGGACGGCGTGCTCACGCTGGCCATGAACCGTCCCGAGGCGCGCAATGCGCTCAACCTCGAGATGTCCGACCGCATGGTCGAGGCGCTGCGCCGCGCGCAGCTCGATCCCGCGGTTCGCGCGGTCGTGCTCACCGGCGCGGGCGGCGCCTTCTGCGCGGGCGGCGATGTCAAGTCGATGGCGGCCGGCCGCGACGCCAGCCAGACCTTCGAGATGCGCGCCGCGCGGCTGCGCGATCGCGCGGAAGCCTCCCGGCTGCTGCACGAGATGGCCAAGCCCACGATCGCGCTGATCCCGGGGCCCGCGGCCGGTGCCGGCCTCGCGCTCGCGATGGCCTGCGATTTCCGGCTGGCGATCGACACCGCGAAGCTCACCGTGGCCTTTGCCAAGGTGGGGCTGTCGGGCGACTACGGTGCGAGCTGGTTCCTCACGCAGCTGGTCGGCCCGGCCAGAGCCAAGGAGCTGCTGATGCTCTCGCCGCTGCTCACCGCCGATCAGGCGCTCGGCATGGGTCTGCTGAACCGGGTCTATCCGCCGGGGCTGTTCCAGGAGCAGTCGGCAGCCTTCATCGCGGCGCTGGCGAGCGGGCCATCGGTCGCCCTGGGCAACATCAAGCAGAACATCAACCTCGCGTCGCGCGCCGACCTGCGCACCTCGATCGACGCCGAGGCCAACCTGCAGGTTCGCTGCATGGGCACCGCCGATCACGCCGAGGCGGCGCGCGCCTTCGTCGACAAGCGCCCGCCGGTTTTCGTTGGCGCCTGAGGTCGTCGATGGACATCAGCAGCCCGCCGGCCTACCGCAGCCTGAGCCGCGAGGAGATCTGGGCGATTCCCCTCGAGGAGCTCGACGTCAGCGGCGGCTACATCTTCGAGGACGACACCGTCGGCCTTTACTTCGAGCGGCTGCGCGAGCAGGCGCCGGTGCACTACTGCGCGCGCAGCCGCTTCGGCCCTTACTGGTCGGTCTCCACCTACCGGCACATCATGGAGGTCGAGGTCAACCATGCGACCTTCTCCAGCGACTCCAGCCTGGGCGGCATCACGCTCGCCGAGCCGCTGCCCGACGAGCGGCTGCCGAGCTTCATCGCGATGGACCCGCCCCAGCACGACGAGCAGCGGCGCACCGTCAGCCCGATCGTCGCGCCGGGTAACCTGGCGAAGCTCGAGGCCACGATCCGCAGCCGCGCGGCCGCGATCCTCGACGGTCTGCCGATCGGCGAGGAGTTCGACTGGGTGAAGCGGGTGTCGATCGAGCTCACCACGCAGATGCTCGCCACGCTCTTCGACTTCCCCTTCGAGGAGCGCAGCCTGCTCACCTGGTGGTCCGAGATGGCCACCGGCCACCCGAAGGCGCGCGGCGCGGTCACCTCCTGGGAGCAGCGCCGCGAGGAACTGGCCAAGTGCCAGGCCTGCTTCACCCGCCTGTGGAACGAACGGGTCAACGCGCCGCCGGCCAACGATCTGATCTCGATGCTCGCCCACTCACCGGCCACCCGGCACATGGACGAGCGGCAGTTTCTCGGGAACATCCTGCTGCTGATCGTCGGCGGCAACGACACCACCCGCAATTCGATCAGCGGCGGGCTGCTCGCGCTGAACCGCAACCCCGGCGAGTACGAGAAGCTGCGCGCCAACCCGGCGCTGGTCACGAGCATGGTGCCCGAGATCATCCGCTGGCAGACGCCGCTTGCGCACATGCGGCGCACCGCCACCCGCGACGTCGAGCTCGGCGGCCAGCGGATCCGCAAGGGCGACAAGCTCGCGATGTGGTACCTGTCGGGCAACCGCGATCCCGAGGCGATCGAGGAGCCCGACCGCTTCATCATCGATCGCGCGCGGCCGCGCCAGCACCTGTCCTTCGGCTTCGGCATTCATCGTTGCGTGGGCAACCGTCTGGCCGAGATGCAGCTGCGCATCCTCTGGGAGGAGATCCTGCAGCGCTTCCCGGTCATCGAGGTCACCGGCCAGCCGCGCCGGGTGCTGTCCAACTTCGTGCACGGTTTCATGTCGATGCCGGTGCGCATTCCGGCGCGCCGGCACTGAGAGCGGCCGCCGCGGCGCCGCTGCCCGGGCGGTCCGCCCGGATCGGTGTCCGCCCGCGCGCCTGCTCAGCGGCGCTTCAGCCCCAGCTTGCCCGCGAAGCGGCGCATGCCGTCGAGCCAGCGGTCGTAGTCCTGCGCCTTGCGCTGGAAGTAGGTGAGCACCTGCGGATGCGGCAGGATCAGGAAACGCTCGCTCTCGATGCCCTCGACCAGCACGTTGGCGAGCGCCTCGGCCGAGATCACGCCGTCGTTGCGGGCCGCCGACGAACCCGAGCGGCCGGCGATCATCGGCGTGTCGACCGCCTGCGGGCACAGCACCGACACCCGGATGCCGTCTCCGCCGTGCTGGATCGACAGCCACTCGGCGAAGGCGATCGCCGCATGCTTGCTGACCGCGTAGGTGGCCGAGGGCAGCGAGGTGAGCAGGCCGGCGGCCGACGCGGTGCTGAGCAGGTAGCCCTCGCCGCGCGCCTTCATGCCGGGCAGCACCGCGCGCGCCGCGTAGACATGCGCCATCACGTGCACCTGCCAGTTCAGCGTCCAGTGCGCCTCGGGCGCGGTCTCGTCGCCGTCGCGGATGATGCCGGCATTCGAGAAGAAGAGGTCGACGCGCCCGAAGCGCTGCTCGGCGGCGGCGGCCAGCGCCGCGACCTGCGCCTCGACGCCCACGTCGGCAGCCATCGCGACGGTGGACACCGCCGGCAGGCCGCCCGCGCCCGCCGAGAGCTCGTCGGCGAGCGCCTGCAGCGCCCCGCCGGCGGCGGGCAGATCGGCGAGCACCATGCCGCGCGGTCGTTCGCGGGCAAAGCGCAGCGCGGCGGCACGGCCGATGCCGCTGGCCGCACCGGTGATCACGAGGGTCCTGTCCTGCAGCTTCATCGGCGTTCTCCGGAAAAAGGGGGCGGGCGGTCCGCCCGGTGCGCGGCGCCGGGTGCGTGGCGTCGGTATGCGTGGCGTCGAGGCCCGCGGCCGATCTTCGCCGATGCTCGAGCCCGCCCTCCGCGCGTGGTCGCGGCCACCGTTCCGCTTCCGGCGCGTAGAATCGCGGCGACGATGCAGCAGGCCGACCCCGACATCCGCACCACCACGCTGCCCAACGGGCTGCGGGTCGCCACCGCCACGATGCCGGGCTTTCGCACGGTTGCCATCGGCGCATGGCTGCGCGTGGGCTCGCGCGACGAGCCGGCCGCGCTCAACGGCCTGTCGCACTTCTACGAGCACATGGCCTTCAAGGGCACCGCGCAGCGCGATGCGCGCGCGATCACCCTCGAGATCGAGCGCCTCGGCGGCAGCATCAATGCCTACACCGCCAAGGACCACACCGCCTGCGAGGCGCTGATGCTGTCGGCGCACGCCGACACCGCGCTGGCGGTGATGGCCGACGTGCTCGGCCGCTCGGTCTTCCCGCCCGAGGAGATCGAGCGCGAGCGCCAGGTCATCCTGCAGGAGCTCGGCGATGCCGCCGACGATCCCGAGTCGGTCGCGCAGGACAGCTTCGACGCGGTCGCCTTCCCGCGGCAGGCGCTCGGCCGGCCGATCCTCGGGCGGCCGCGCAACATCCGCCGCATCGGTCGCGACGACCTGCTCGCGCACCAGGCGCGGCACTGCACCGGCGCGGGCATGATCCTCACCGCGGCCGGCGGCGTCGACCACGATACCTTCGTCGCGCAGGTGGCGCGGTACTTCGGTGCGCTGCCGGCCGGCGAGCGGCTGGCCCGTGAGCCCGCCCGCTGGGGCGGCGGCTATCGCCACCTCGACGACGATACCGAGCAGACCTCGGTGGTGCTCGGCTGGCCGGTGCCCGGCCGCGACGACCCTGCGCACGCGGTCTACGAACTGCTCGCCGAACTGCTCGGCGGCGGCATGTCCTCGCCGCTCTTCCAGTCGGTTCGCGAGCAGCGCGGCCTGGCCTATCAGATCGACGCCTGGACCGATCCGCTCGACGATGCCGGCGTGCTGCAGGTTACCGCGGGCGTGTCGCCCCGCAAGCTCGGCGAGCTGCTGCAGGTGACCCTGGACACCATCGGCGAGGCCTGCGCGCGCCTCGATGCCGACGATCTCGAGCGCAGCCGCAACCAGCAGGCGATGCGTCTGGCGCGCAGCCTCGAGCGCCCGGCGTCCCTCGCCGAGTGGCTGGGCCGCGACCTGCTCGCCCACGGGCGGGTCGTGCCGCCGTCCGAGCGCCTCGACCAGCTGCAGGCGATCGACGAGGCGGGGCTGCGCCAGGCGCTCGCGCAGATGCTCGAGCGCCCGCCCACGCTCGCGCTTGCCGGCCGGCTCGGCCGGGCCGATCCCGAGGCGCTGCTGCGCTCGGCGCTCGGCCCCGCGCCTCAGCCCCGCGCCCGGAAGCGCATCGGCATCCTGCGAGGCCCCTGAAAGCCCAGCGGAATGCTCCAGGTCGGCGTGTCATCGAGCTCGAGCGCCGTCAGGCGGCGGCTCAGGCAGCCCAGCGCCTCCTGCAGTTCGGCGCGCGCGATGTGCAGGCCCAGGCAGGTGTGACGGCCCCCGCCGAAGCTCATGTGCAGCCGCTGCGGCCGGCGCGTGATGTCGAAGCGGTCAGGGTCGGGAAAGAGCGCCGGGTCGCGGTTGACCGCGGCCAGCGCCAGCACCACCTGCGTGTCGCGCGGCACCGGCACGCCGTTGACCTCGGCATCGACGGTGGCGATCCGCTCGAGCGTGGGTGCCACCGGCGCAAAGCGCATGATCTCCTCGACGGCGCCCGGCAGCAGCGAGGGATCGGCGGCGAGCATCTCCCACTGCTCGGGGTGCTGCGCGAACAGGTACAGCCCCGAGCCGAGCGACGAGAAGGTGGTCTCGAGCCCCGGCACGATCAGCGCGGCGGCGGTATGGATCACCTCGTCGCGGCTGAGCCGGTCGCCCTCGGACTCGGCGCGCAGCAGGCCGCTGATGACATCGTCGCCCTCGTGGTTCGCGCGGCCCTCGACCAGCCGCGCCATGTAGGCGTCCATCGCCTCGTGCGCGGCGAGCGCGGCCGGCACCGCCGGCGGCCCGCCGTACATCCAGCGGGTCCAGTCGAGCGCGGTCTGCGCGAAGAAGGGGATGTCGGCCTCCGGCACGCCGAGGATGCCGCAGATCACCGGCATCGGGTAGCGTTCGAGCACCTCGCCCACCGCCTCCATGCGGCCAGCGGGCAGCACCGCGTCGATCAGTGCGTCCATGATCGCGCGCATGCGCGGGCGGTGGCGGTCGGCCACCTGCGGCGAGAGCGCGACCATCGCCAGCCGGCGCAGCCGCTGGTGATCGGGTCCTTCCATGCTGAGGAAAGCCTGGCGGCGGCGCTCGACGAAGCGGCGGTCGATCGCCGGGTTGCGCTCGACCTGCGCGAAGTTCCACTGCGGGAAGCGCGGATCGCGCAGGATCGCCATGCAGTCGTCATGGCGCAGGAAGAACATCGCGTCGCCGAAGCGCATCACCCGCTCGCCATCGGGCGACGCGGTGCGCTCCCAGTGGGGGCCCTCGCCGCGCCGCACATAGGAGGAGCGGCCACTGCCGGGGGCGAGCGAGCCCGCAGGGCTGGCTGGCGCGTTCATGGACTCAGGCTCCCGCGGCACCGTGGTCGACTGCCAGCTCGCGAGTTGCCAGCGGCCGTCGCGCAGCACCCAGACCTGCAGGAAGCGGGTGACGAAGATCTTCTCGCCGGCCTTGACCACGACATGGATGCGCACGTCGCCATCGGCCACCACCACGTCGCCATAGTCGCGGAAGGCCCGGCGCAGCAGCGTCATCTCGCGGTAGTCGTAGAAGCCGGTGGTGGCGCGTTCGATGTAGGTGGCCTTGTCCTCGGCGGTGGCGCTGCTGTGCACGTAGAGCAGGTCGTCGGCGAAGATCTCGCGCAGGGTGGCGGCGTCCTTGGCGAGCGTGGCCTGCACGCGGCGCGCGTCGGCGGCTTCGATGGCGGCGATCGAGGTCGGGTTCATCGGGGCGGTCTCCTGGGGTCGGGGGCTGTCGGCGCAGTGTAGACCGCCGCGGGCGCACGCGCAGCCGCGTCGGGTCCGCCCGGTACCACCCGGGTCCGCCAGGTGTCGCGGGCGAGGTGGTATCGGCGCCGGTTACTCAGGCGCCGGGAGCCGCCACCGCCTGCAGCGCGCCCGGGCGCACGCGCACCCGCCAGCTGCGGGCGTAGCCGGCGGGCTCGCCGTCGCCCGCCAGCGGCACCGGATGCTCGCTGTCGACGATCATCTCGGCGATGCTGCGGCTTTGCACGGCGCGATGCCCGAGATGGGTGCCGGCCATCAGCCGCGGCAGCATCGCGAGCGCGCCGGCGCGCCCGAAGCGACCGGCCACCAGCGCGTCGAGCCGGCCATCGTCGGCGCGTGCCTTCGGCACCGCCCGCAGGCCCGCCCCGTAGGTCGGGGTGTTCAGCACCGAGGCGAAAAGCGCCGGCCCGGCGTGCGCGACCTCGCCGTCCAGGCGCACCCGCAGCGGCCAGGCGCGCAGCGCGGCGATCTCGCGCAGCGTTGCCCAGAGATAACGCGGCTGGCCAGCAAGCCAGACCGGCCCGCGCAACGCGCGCAATCCGACGGCGGCGTCAAAGCCGGCGGCAAGGCTGCTGGCGAACAGCACCTGACGACCGGCGAAGGCGCAATCGCCGACATCCCAGGGGCGCGCCGCCCCTTCGAAGGCCAGCGCGAGCGCAGCCTCGGTTCGCAGGCGCGCCACGCCGAGCGCGCGCGCGGTGTCGTTACCGCTGCCGGCGGGCACCAGTCCGAGCTCGCAGTCGCCCGCGATCAGCGCCGGCAGCAGCCGGTGCACCGTGCCATCGCCGCCGGCCACCACGACGCGGCTGCCCCGGGGGCTGCGCTCGACGAGCGCGATCGCGTCGTCGGGGCACTCGGGCACCGCGAGCCGGACGCCCGGCCGGTGAACCCGTAACCAGGCCGCGATCGGCCCCTGAAGTCGGGCCGCGCGCCCGCCGGCGGCGCGCGGGTTGAGCAGCACCAGGCTCATGGCCTGGGCGGACGCGCGGTGGCGGTACCCGAGCCCGTGGCGATCAACGCATCGCCTCGGGTCTCACCGGGCTGCTCCGGAGCGTTTTCCCCCCTGTGCGGATCGCGGTGGAGGGCAGCGCGTCGGTGATCGCCGCCAGTGCCGCCGCGACGGTGAGGCCTCCCGGCTGGCTCAGTCGTTGCGCCAGCGCCCGGGTCACGGCGGGGGCGGCCACGCTGGTGCCGTTCAGGCAGACGACCGAGCCGCTTCGGGTGCCCGCGCCGAGGATGCCGGGCTGGGAAAGGGAGTGGTCTCCCCGCGCGATCAGGTCGGGCGTCCGACCCTTTGCGAAGCCCTGGCTCGTGTAGGCGGTCGGGCTCAAGCCCCCGACCGCCTCGCGCCGCGCCGCACCGACCACGATCGTGGTGTGGCCGGTGGCGAAGCCGCTCAGCGTTCCCTCGCGCCGAACTGCCGCGGGGTTGGCAGGGACCCCAGGCGCCGCAGGGGGTGCACCGGTTGGAGGGTCCTCCTCGAGCCATCGCCCCTGCGCATCGACGCGCGGGCAGGCCGGATCGCTGAAGTGGGACTGCCGGGACTGTCCCCGAAAACCGAAGGGGGTGTCGTTGCGGCCTATCCAGGCATCGACGCCAAGCGGCGACGTCTCCCGGTTCGTGATCGCGATCGTCCACAGGCCCGCGGGTGCGATGATCCCGCCCGCCTGAACCCGCGCGGTGGGCATGACCTCGAGGTGTGCGCGCGTGCGTGCGGTCGCGGACGAGCCTGGCGGGTCGACCCTCACGGCGGCCTGGAGGCCGGCCGGGGCCCCGGCCGACCATGCGGCGACGCCGTCCGGGGCGCTGAGTTGGACACCGATCCGGCTGCCCGCGTCGAACCAGAGCTCGCAGCGCGCGGCGCGGTCGCTGTCCGGCGGGATGCTCCAGCGCAGGGACCTGGTTTCCCCTGGGGGAATCGCATCGATCCGGGCTCGGCAGCGGGTCTGCGCATGATTGCCGGCAGCCAGCACGATCGCGAGCGGACCGGCCTGCGCGCATGCCGTCACCAGCTTGTCCATGGCACGCTCGAGCAGCAGCGTACCGTCGTGGGGCCCGTCGAAGATCCCGTAGCTGATGTTCACCACGATCGGACGGCGGCTGCCGTTCGACTTGCGCGGCATCGCCAGCGCACGCCAGACGATGTAGGCCAGCCCGTCGAGGATGTTCCACTGGACACCCGGATGACCCGGCCGGGACGCGATGGACGCAGGCAGCTGGACGGCCACGATGGCCGGGCCGTCTTCATCGGGCTCAGCGCCGGCTGCGAGATCGAGCACATGGGTGCCGTGCCGTGCAGCCTGCGCGACCTGGCGCTGCTGTGCCCGGCGATAGACCTCATCCTCGTCGATCAGTCCGGCGTGGGTGGCCTGGCTCAGCAGGCTGGTGAGGGTCCCGGCGACCCCGTTCGCGGGGCCGGTACCGGACCACTCCGCACCGAAGGGGACTCCCGGGCTGCTCGCCGCGAGCGCGCCGGTCTGCTCCTGATCCCAGAACCATGCGATTCGCGGCTGCCATTCGGGTCCCGCAGGACCGTCGATGCGGCGCCGAAAACGGCGATGCGCGAAGGCGATGCCATCGTCGATGATGCCGATGACCGCTTCGGCAGCGCCAGCCTGCGCGGGTGAGGGCGTCAGCCCCGCCAGCGGATCGACGGCAGCGTCCGTGGCGGTGCGGGGCTGCAACCCGAGCGTTGCGCCGATCGCGACCTCGAGGCCGGGCGAGTCCGCGGCGAGGTTCAGGTAGGTATGCGGGGGGCTGCCCGGCTTGCCGCCAGGATCGGGGATGAGCGTGTCGACGGCTGATCGGGCGACCCATGCGACGACTACCCCGGCATTCAGCAGCGGGTTCTCGATGCCGTCGGTTGCCGTGCGCTCGGTCCACCACGGGTTGACGCGGATCCGGTCGCCCAGGCGCTCGGTGGCCCGCACGAGGAATTCGGTGACGCGGAGCTGGTCGCCGAGGTCGATCAGGAGCGGGACGAGATCCTCACCGGGCTGTGCCTCATCCTTGTCATGGCCCATGGCTTGTCCCCCGGGTCACTGCCACTCCCGCTCTGCCTTGCGCCAGAGCCAGACAAGGCTGGCCGAGGGAGCGATCGCCGGCGTCCCGGCAGGTGGCGTCTCAGCCTTCAGCCAGCCGGGCGCGCCCCCCGCGCCCGGCGCCACGCGCTTGCCGGTGGTCGTGTCGTAGAGCCCGCGAAAATCGAAGTCGCCGAAATCGATCGGTTGGCCGCCGCTGTCAACGCTTGCGCCATCGAAGTGCCAGTGCGAGTCGGTACCGGTCAGCGCGATGCCGGCGACCCCGGTCTGACCGCACCGCTTCAGAAAATAATCGCCGATCGCCAGCCCGAGCAGCTGCCCGGCCATGTTGTCGACGGGATAGTGAAGACCGGCGACGGTCCGGTTGATGGCGATGCGGGCCGCCTGCCGCATCAATTGCTCATCGAGCAGCCGACCAAAGCGCCCTGCCGCCAGCGCCAGCACGACGCGCGCCACGGCGAAGGCCTCGGTGGCATGGCCGCTGGGCAGCGCGTCGTGGCCGGGCGTGGGAATGAATGGCTGGATCTGTGCCGACAGTTCGGCCGGGCGCTTGCAGGCCAGCCGATGCTTGAAAACCTGTTCGATCATCGTGGCCAGACGAAGGAGCGCCGCGACCAGCTCGATCGTCCAGGGCATCCGGAAGACCTGAAGGTTGACGATCGATCCCCAGAACGATCCCTGCGGACCGACCTGCGACGCGATTTCACCGGCACGATCGGCGCGCAGATCGGCCCACTGGGCGACGAGATCGAGTTGTCTCTCGAAGACCGCCATGGGTGGTCTGACGAGGGTCACCATGGGTTGCAGGGTTGCGGTGGTACCTGCCCATGCGACATGGCTCCAGGTCGCGCCGCCGCAGCCCGCGGGCGCGCCTGCAGCGGCTGGATGCCTGGCGATGTGCACCGCTGCCAGGAGATCCTGATCGATGAGGAAGGCCCGGATCAGCGGCTCGCATCGCTGCAGCTGATCGTCGGTCCAGGCTGGGTCGTTCCAGTCGGGCAAGGCCCCGTTGCCGGTCACAGGAGTCCAGTCCCCGACGATGGCATCGCGGTGCCGGATGAGGGCATCGAGGCTCGCTGGCGAGCCGACGGCGCCCACCCCGGTGAGGGCCGCCATGCCGGTCATTCCGGTCATGCCCGTCATGCCCGTCATGCCGGTCATGCCCGTCATTCCGGTCATTCCGGTCATGCCTGTCATGCCGGTCATGCCGGTCATGCCCGTTATCCCGGTCATCGAGGTCAGGCTACCCATGGCGATCCCTCTGTCAATCAGGGTTATTCAGCGGTTTCGCCAGAGTATTGACCGCGCGTCGACGCGCTCGCAAGGGATTCCTGATTCCGCGGTAGGTCGCCTTATCCGGGTGCCCCCGCCCTGCGCAGGGCGGCGCTCCAGGTCTGACCTACCGGGAAAGCCTCGAAGGGCGCGCGCGATAACCAGCCACCGACGGTGAATGCCGGTTGCAGGGTCATCAGCTGGCTCACGGCGCGGCGCGCCTCGTCGAGGCGACCGGCGAGCGTCAGCGCCACCGCCAGGGCACGCCAGGTGGAGGCATGGGCCCGATTGGCTCGCAGCGATCGCTGGGCGTACCGGATCGCGCCCTCGAAATCATTCGCCGAGCATGCCGCGGTCGCGGCCAGCGAATCGTAGTAATCGCGCATCGGGTCGACGGGCGACAGGCGCAGCGCGCGCGACGTGGCATGCACCGCCTCGGTGCCTTCGCCGCGAAAGGCGCGCAGCGTCCCCAGAAGCAGCCAGGCAAGTGATTCGCTCGGATTGAACTGCAGCGCCTGCTCGAAGCGTTGCTCCGCGAGATCGAGACGACGACGAATCTGGGTCTGGACCAACCCGTCGACGGTGAGGGCAAGCGTGCATCGACTGTCGGCGTCGAGCGCGCGGCTGATGCGCATTTCCGCGTTCGCGCCATCGCGCACGGGATCGTCGGACCAGCCCTGGTGCACGCGCAGCACATGCCATTTGGCGAGCCATGCATGGGGTTCAGCCAGACGCGGTGCCCGTTCCACGAGTGATTCGAGCATCGCTCCCGCCCGGGTGAACTCGGAGGCAGACAATCGGTGCATCAGCGTGATGGCCGACAGCAGCAACGTGAAACTGTCCATCGTCGGCATCGCAGTGCGCTGCGAACGGCGCACCTCGTGGGTCACCAGCGCTGCGGCCACCGATCCGGCGATCCGATCGATGGCGGGATCGTCGCCCCACAGCAACGAGCGCGCGGACCCCGGAATCCGATCCACCCAGATCACCCTGCCGCTGGCGACCTCGCTGAGTTCGACGCTCAGCATGACCCTGGAGCCCGAGGCCGCGTAGCTTCCCGACAGCAGATAGTTCGCACCCATGCGCCCGCTCAGTTCGGGGAGCCGATCTTCCCGGCCACGCAGTGCCGTGGTCGACAGCCGGGAGATCACGTCGAGCTCGGGCTGACGCGAAAGAGCGGCGATGACGCCGTCGGCGATGACATCGCCGAGCACCTTCAGTCGCTCCGGGACCGCTCGGGCGTCGAGGGGCACGACGGCAATGGTCGGCCGCAGTGCCCGGGCGCTGTCGGCGGGATCGATGACGGGCATCGAACCTGCAGGGCCGACCCGGTAGGCGCGGACAGGCTCCTCCACATGCCGGACCCAGCATTCCCCGAGATCCTCGACCTGCGCATCGATCTGGTCGGTGATCCGGTTGCGGACCTCCGACGTGATGACGATCTCGCCCGGGCCCGCAAGGGTCAGGACGCGCGCGGCCAGGTTGATGCTGTGGCCGTAGAGATCGAATTCACCGACAACCTGCGCGCCATGGTGCGCACTCATGCGCAACTGGAAGCGGGCGTCGAGGGGCAGATCGGCATTGCGGGCCGCCACCTCCTCCCGGATCGCCAGCGCCGCGGCGACAGCCTCCTGCGGGTTGGCGAAGTTCAGCATCAGCCCGTCGCCCAGACTCTTCACCAGCGTTCCGCCAAACCTCGGCAGGACATGCTCGACGATGCGCGACACCATGCCGCGCCATTCGGCGATGGCCCGCGCCTCGTCCCGCTGCAGCAGCCTGACCGACTCGACGACATCGAGGAAGACCGTGGTCGCGGTCCTCGTCCCGGATGCGGTGTCGGGCAGGGATGATGCCGGTCGCCGAAGCATTCCCGTCGCGGCGCGGGTTGAGCAGCACCAGACTCACATGCTGCGCCGGTACTGCCCTCCGACCTCGAAGAGCGCCTCGGTGATCTGGCCGAGCGAGCAGCAGCGCACCGCGTCCATCAGCACCTCGAAGACGTTGCCGTTGTCGATCACGGTCCGCTTGAGCCGCGCGAGCATCGCCGGTGCCTCGTGTGCGTGGCGCGCGTGGAAGTCGGCCAGGCGCGAGAGTTGCGACTGCTTCTCCTCCTCGGTCGAGCGCGCGAGCTCGAGCTTCTCGGGGATCGGGTCGCCCGACGGGTTGCGGAAGGTGTTCACGCCGATGATCGGCAGCTCGCCGGTGTGCTTGAGCATCTCGTAGTGCATGCTCTCGTCCTGGATGCGGCCGCGCTGGTAGCCGGTTTCCATGGCGCCCAGCACCCCGCCGCGCTCGGCGATGCGCTCGAACTCGGCGAGCACCGCCTCCTCGACGAGTTCGGTGAGTTCCTCGACGATGAAGCTGCCCTGCAGCGGGTTCTCGTTCTTCGCCAGACCCCACTCGCGGTTGATGATCAGCTGGATCGCCATCGCACGGCGCACGCTGTCCTCGGTGGGCGTGGTGATCGCCTCGTCGAAGGCGTTGGTGTGCAGGCTGTTGGCGTTGTCGTAGGTGGCGATCAGCGCCTGCAGCGTGGTGCGGATGTCGTTGAACTGGATCTCCTGCGCGTGCAGGCTGCGGCCGCTGGTCTGGCAGTGGTACTTCAGCTTCTGGCTGCGGTCGTTGGCGCCGTAGCGGTCGCGCATCGCCACCGCCCAGATGCGCCGCGCCACGCGGCCCATCACGGTGTACTCCGGGTCCATGCCGTTGCTGAAGAAGAAGCTCAGGTTGGGCGCGAAGTCGTCGATGCGCATGCCGCGCGCGAGATACGCCTCGACGAAGGTGAAGCCGTTGGACAGCGTGAACGCGAGCTGGCTGATCGGGTTGGCCCCGGCCTCGGCGATGTGGTAGCCGCTGATGCTCACCGAGTAGAAGTTGCGCACGTCGTGCCGCACGAAGTAGTCGGCGATGTCGCCCATCACCTTGAGGCTGAACTCGGTGCTGAAGATGCAGGTGTTCTGGCCCTGGTCCTCCTTGAGGATGTCGGCCTGCACGGTGCCGCGCACCGTGGCGAGCGTGCGCGCGCGGATCGCCGCGGCCTGCGCGGCGTCGGGCTCGCGGCCCTCGCGGGCGCGGAAGGCGTCGAGCTGCTGGTCGATCGCGGTGTTCATGAACATCGCCAGCAGGCTGGGCGCCGGTCCGTTGATGGTCATGCTGACGCTGGTGGCGGCATCGCACAGGTCGAAGCCGCCGTACAGCACCTTCATGTCGTCGAGCGTGGCGATGCTCACGCCGCTGTTGCCCACCTTGCCGTAGATGTCGGGCCGCAGCGCCGGGTCGTGGCCGTAGAGGGTGACGCTGTCGAAGGCGGTGGACAGCCGCTTGGCCGGCATGCCCTCGGAGAGCAGCTTGAAGCGGCGGTTGGTGCGGAAGGGATCGCCCTCGCCGGCGAACATGCGGGTCGGGTCCTCGCCCTCGCGCTTGAAGGCGAACACGCCGGCGGTGTAGGGGAAGGCGCCGGGCACGTTCTCGAGCAGCAGCCACTTCAGCAGCTCGCCGTGATCCTCGAAGCCGGGCAGGGCCACCTTGCGGATCTTGGTGCCCGACAGGCTGGTGCGGGTGAGCTCGGTGCGGATCTCGCGGTCGCGCACCCGCACCACCAGCTCGTCGGCCGAGTACTCGCGCTGCAGCGCTGGCCAGGCGGCCAGTTGCGCGCGGGCATCGGGCTCGAGCCGGGCCTCGCGGACCGCGGCGAGCTCCTCGAGCGCCTCGCGGGCGCGCTGCTTGTCGGGGTTGGCCTCGTGCAGCATGCGCGAGCTCTCGCGCAGCTGCTGCAGCTCGCGGGCGAGCCGGGCCTGCGCGCGGGCGCGTCGCTTGTAGCCGCGCACGCTGTCGGCGATCTCGGCCAGATAGCGGCTGCGCGCCGGCGGCACGATCACGACCTGGCTGGAGGAGTGGCGCGCCTGCACCGCCGGCAGGCGGCCGGGACGCTCGGCGTCGGCCGTGCCCTCGGCGAGCGGCAGCTTCAGGCCGAGCTCGCGCAGCCGCGGCAGCATGCCGAGGTAGAGCGCGGTGACACCGTCGTCGTTGAAGCGGCTGGCCTGCGTGCCCCAGACCGGCATGCGCTCGGTGGGGGTGGTCCAGAGCTCGCGGTTGCGCTGCACCTGCTTGGCGACGTCGCGCAGCGCGTCGGCTGCGCCCTTGCGGTCGAACTTGTTGATCGCGACGAAGTCGGCGAAGTCGAGCATGTCGATCTTCTCGAGCTGGCTCGCGGCGCCGAACTCGGGCGTCATCACGTAGAGCGTGGCGTCGACGAGCGGCACGATCGCGGCGTCGCCCTGGCCGATGCCGGAGGTCTCGACGACGATCAGGTCGAAGCCCGCGACCTTGCAGGCGGCGATCACGTCGGGCAGCGCGCGGCTGACCTCGCTGCCGGCCTCGCGGGTGGCGAGCGAGCGCATGAACACGTTCGGGTGGTTGATGGCGTTCATGCGGATGCGATCGCCGAGCAGCGCGCCGCCGCTCTTGCGCCGGGTGGGGTCCACCGACAGGATGGCCAGGCGCAGCCGGTCGTCCTGGTCGAGGCGGATGCGCCGCACGAGTTCGTCGGTGAGCGAGCTCTTGCCGGCGCCACCGGTACCGGTGATGCCCAGCGCCGGCGTGCGCAGGGTGTCGGCGCGGCGGTGCAGCGCCTGGCGCAGGGCTGCGAAGCCGGCGTCATCGAGGCCCTCGGGCGGCGTGCCGTTCTCGAGCGCGGTGATCAGCTGCGCGAGTGCGCGGCGCGGCGCGGCGAGCGCTGCCGCATCGGTGTCCGCAGGCGCGATGATGGCGTCGAGGGAGGCGGGCGCGAGCTGCGCGAGATTGCGGTCGCAGCGCCGGATCATGTCGCCGATCATGCCGGCCAGCCCCAGGCGCTGGCCGTCCTCGGGCGAGTAGATGCGCGCCACGCCGTAGTCCTGCAGTTCGCGGATCTCGGCCGGCACGATCACGCCGCCGCCGCCGCCGAAGACCTGCACGTGGCCGGCGCCTGCCTCGCGCAGCAGGTCGATCATGTACTTGAAGTACTCGACGTGGCCGCCCTGGTAGGAGCTGACCGCGATGCCGTGGGCGTCTTCCTGCAGCGCGCAGTCGACGATCTCGCGCACCGAGCGGTTGTGGCCGAGGTGCACCACCTCGCAGCCCATGCTCTGCAGGATGCGCCGCATGATGTTGATCGAGGCATCGTGGCCGTCGAAGAGCGAGGCGGCGGTGACGAAGCGCACCTTGTTGGCGGCGCGGTAGTCGGCGAGGCTCTTCGCCTCGGAGAGATCGGTCATCGGGAGGCTCCGGCGTTGGCTTGCCCCACCGATTATCGGTGATTTCGGGGCTCGCGCTATCCTAGCGGGCTTGATGAAATCCGGGCTGCGGGCCCGACCAGAGCAGGCCTGCGGGCCCGCGCAGCGGAGAAAGAGGCATGAGCATCCAGACGATCGGCATCATCGGCGCCGGCACCATGGGCAACGGCATCGCGCAGGTCTGCGCGGTGGCGGGTCTGCAGGCGGTGGTCCAGGACGTGAACGCGGCGGCGCTCACCCGCGCGCTCGCCACGGTGTCGGGTTCGCTCGACCGCTCGGTGCGCAAGGGCGTGCTCAGCGAGGACGGCAAGGCGCAGGTGATGGCGCGCATCCGCACCACCACCGAGGCGCGCGACCTCGCCGAGGCCGACCTGGTCATCGAGGCCGCCACCGAGAACGAGCCGGTCAAGGTCAAGATCCTGCAGGCGATCGACGGCATCCTGCGCCCGGGCGCGATCATCGCCACCAACACCTCGTCGATCTCGATCACGCGGCTGGCGGCGGCCACCAGCCGCCCCGAGCGTTTCGTCGGCATGCACTTCTTCAACCCGGTGCCGGTGATGGCGCTGGTCGAGATCATCAGCGGCCTGCGCACCTCCGAGGCCGCGGTCGAGGAGGTGGCGGCGCTGGCACGCGCGCTCGGCAAGACCCCGATCGGCGTGAAGAACAGCGCCGGTTTCGCGGTCAACCGCATCCTGTGCCCGATGCTCAACGAGGCGGTGTTCGCGCTGCAGGAAGGCCTTGCGAGCGCCGAGGAGATCGACGCCGGCATGCGCCTGGGCTGCAACCATCCGATCGGCCCGCTGGCGCTTTGCGACATGGTCGGTCTCGACGTGCTGCTCGCGGTGATGGAGGTGCTGTATGGCACCTTCAACGACCCGAAGTACCGTCCGGCCCCGCTGCTGCGCGAGATGGTCGATGCCGGCCTGCTCGGCCGCAAGTCGGGCCGCGGCTTCTACAGCTACGACAAGTAGGTCGTCCGCGACCGGCCGACCCGCGCGCCGTCCGCCCTCGCGCGGATGCCGGCCGGGTCAGCCTGCGGTAAGTCTCGCGTGCTTTCATGGCGGATGGTGCGCAGCGGCGCATCGGTCCGCACTCCGGAGTCCTCTCGATGAATCAGGCCAGCAGCGACGTCGAACAGGTGCGCGAACTCGGGAACCTCACGTTCCCGGTGCTCGCCTGGCGGCACGCCGCCGCCCGCCCGCAGGCCAGCGCCATGCGCGAGAAGCGCCTGGGCATCTGGCAGTCGCTCGACTGGCGCGAGCTCAAGGTGCAGGCCGAGGCGCTGGCCGCCGGGCTGGCCGGGCTCGGGCTGGCGCGCGGGGCGCATGTGGCGCTGGTGGGCGAAAACCGGCCGCGTCTGTATGTGGCGATGCTCGCGGTGCAGTCGCTGGGCGCGATCCCGGTGCCGCTCTATCAGGATGCCGCCGCCGCCGAGATGGCCTATGTCTGCGGCAACGCCGACATCGCCTTCGCGATCGTCGAGGATCAGGAGCAGGTCGACAAGATGCTCGAGGTGCGAGAACGCCACCCGGCGCTCGCGCACATCGTCTACGACGACCCCCGCGGCCTGCGCAACTACCGTCAGGCCGAGCTGATGCCCTTCGAGGCGCTGCTCGAGCGTGGTCGCGAACTGCTGCGCAGCCACCCGGGCATGGTCCAGGCCGAGATCGACAAGGGCTCGCCCGACGATCCGGCGGCGATGTTCTACACCTCGGGCACCACCGGCATGCCCAAGGGCGTGGTCCACAGCCATCGGGCGCTGATCGCGATGTCCACGGTCGCCTCGCGCATGGAAGGCCTCGGGCCGGGCGAGGAGGTACTTGCCTACCTGCCGATGGCCTGGCTGGGCCAGAACATCTTTTCCTACGCGCAGTGGCTGGTGAACGGCTTCACCGTCAACTGCCCCGAGTCGCAGGCCACCGTCGCGGCCGACATGCGCGAGATCGGTCCGAGCTACTACTTCGCGCCACCGCGCGTGCTCGAGGCGCTGCTCACGCAGGTCACGATCCGCATGGAAGACGCGGCCGCCCCCAAGCGGCGCCTGTACCGCTGGTTCATGGACCACGCCCGCCGCGTGGGGCCGCGCATCCTCGATGGCGACGCCGGCGTCGGTCTCTCGGACCGGCTGCTCTATCGCCTCGGCCGGCTGCTGGTCTACGGGCCGCTGCGCAATGCGCTGGGCATGAGCCGCGTGCGCGTGGCCTACACCGCGGGCGAGGCGATCGGACCCGACCTCTTCGCCTTCTACCGTTCGCTCGGCATCAATCTCAAGCAGCTCTACGGCTCGACCGAGACCGCGGTCTTCGTGTGCGTGCAGCCCAATGGCCAGGTGCGCGCCGACACCGTCGGTCCGCCGGTGCCCGGGGTCGAGCTGCGGGTCAGCGATGCCGGCGAGCTGCTGGTGCGCAGCCCCGGACTGCTGCTCGAGTACCACCGCAATCCCGAGGCCACCGCCGAGGTGAAGGATGCCGAGGGCTGGTTCCACACCGGCGATGCCGGCTATCTCGATGCCGACGGCCACCTGCGCATCATCGATCGCGCGAAGGATGTCGGCAAGCTTGCGGGCGGCCAGCTCTTCGCGCCGAAGTTCGTCGAGAACAAGCTCAAGTTCTTCCCCTTCGTCAAGGAGGCCGTGGCCTTCGGCGACGGGCGCGATCGCGTGGTCGTCTTCATCAACATCGACTTCGAGGCCTGCGGCAGCTGGGCCGAGCGGCGAAACATCGGCTATGCCGGCTACGTCGATCTCGCCTCCCGGGCCGAGGTCTACGAGCTGATCCGGGAGTGCGTCGAGAAGGTCAATGCCGACCTCGCCACCGACCCGGTGATGGGCGCCTCGCAGATCGCGCGCTTCCTCGTGCTGCCCAAGGAGCTCGACGCCGACGACGAGGAGCTCACCCGCACGCGCAAGGTGCGCCGGCGCTTCATCGCCCAGAAATACCAGTTGCTCGTCGAAGCGCTCTACGAGGGGCGCGCCGAGCAGTTCATCGAGACGCAGGTGCGCTTCGAGGACGGCCGCACCGGCTCGGTGTCGGCCACCCTGAAGCTCGCCGACGCGCGGGTGTTCCCGGTGGCGGCCGAACTGCCGCGTGCCGCCTGACCGCGCCGACCGGAGAGCGATCATGAATGGCAGGAAGATCGGCGAGGTCGTGCTCGACCTGAAGAACATCTCGCTGTCCTTCGGCGGCGTGAAGGCGCTGACCGACATCTCCTTCGACGTCCGAGAGCACGAGATCCGCGCGATCATCGGCCCCAACGGCGCGGGCAAGAGCTCGATGCTCAACGTGATCAACGGCGTCTACACGCCGCAGCAGGGCGAGATCGTGTTCCGCGGCCGGCACTTCCACCGCATGAGCTCGCGCCAGGTCGCCGAGATGGGCGTGGCCCGCACCTTCCAGAGCCTCGCGCTCTTCAAGGGCATGAGCGTGCTCGACAACATCATGGCGGGGCGCAACCTGCGCATGAAGTCGGGCATCCTCGCGCAGATGCTGCGCGTGGGCCCCGCCCAGCGCGAGGAGATCGCGCATCGCGAGCACGTCGAGCGCATCATCGAGTTCCTGCAGATCCAGGACCACCGCAAGACCCCGGTGGGCCGCCTGCCCTACGGCCTGCAGAAGCGGGTCGACCTCGGCCGTGCGCTGGCGATGGAGCCCAGCCTGCTGCTGCTCGACGAGCCAATGGCCGGCATGAACCTCGAGGAGAAGCAGGACATGAGCCGCTTCATCCTCGATGTCAACGACGAGTTCGGCACCACCATCGTGCTGATCGAGCACGACATGGGCGTCGTGATGGACATCTCCGATCGTGTGGTGGTGCTCGACTATGGTCGCAAGATCGGCGATGGCACCCCCGATGCGGTCCGCAACAACCCGGACGTCATCTCGGCGTACCTCGGCGTGGCGCACTGAGCCGCCCCCACCCACAGGCCAGGCACAGCGATGAACCTCGGATTCTTCCTCGAAGTAGCCCTCGGCGGGCTGATGGCCGGCGTGCTCTACGCGCTGGTGGCCCTCGGCTTCGTGCTGATCTTCAAGGCCTCGGGCGTGTTCAATTTCGCGCAGGGCGCGATGGTGCTGTTCGCGGCGCTGTCGATGGCGCGCCTGTCGGAGTGGATCCCCGAGTGGTTCGGCTTCGACAACCGCTGGCTGGCCAACGGCATCGCCTTCGCGCTGTCGGTGCTCATCATGATCGGTGTGGCCTGGGCGATCGAGCGGGTGGTGCTGCGCAAGCTGGTCAACCAGGAGGGTGTGGTGCTGCTGATGGCCACGCTCGGGGTCACCTACTTCCTCGACGGGCTCGGCCAGACCGTCTGGGGCTCCGACATCTACAAGATCGACCTCGGCATCGCCAAGGAACCGATGCTGGTCCTCGAGGGCGTCTTCCAGGGCGGGGTGATGGTCAGCCGCGACGACATCGTCGCCGCGGTGATGGCCACCGTGCTGGTGCTGGTGCTCGCGCTCTTCTTCCAGAAGACCGCGACCGGCCGGGCGCTGCGCGCGGTCGCCGACGACCACCAGGCTGCGCAGTCGATCGGCATCCCGCTCAACCGCATCTGGGTCATCGTCTGGTCGGTCGCCGGTTTCACCGCGCTGGTCGCCGGCATGGTCTGGGGCAGCAAGCTCGGCGTGCAGTTCTCGCTCGCCATCCTCGCGCTGAAGGCGCTGCCGGTGGTGATCCTCGGCGGCTTCACCTCGGTGCCCGGCGCGATCGTCGGCGGCCTGATCATCGGCCTGGGCGAGAAGATCTCCGAGGTCTACCTCGGCCCGATCATCGGCGGTGGCATCGAGAACTGGTTCGCCTATGTGCTCGCGCTCGGCTTCCTGCTGGTGCGCCCGCAGGGACTGTTCGGCGAGAAGATCATCGACCGCGTCTAGCGGCCTGCCGGCACGATACCCGACCGAGTCCCCCCACCATGCTCTACCGCGAAAACGGCCAGTTCAAGACCTCCTACCCGGCCGATCAGCAGATCTTCCCGATCCGCCAGGACCGGGTGGTCATCGGCCTGCTGCTTGCCTTCGCCTTCGTCGGCGTGCCGATGCTCGGCAGCGAGTATCTGTTCAAGGCCATCCTGATCCCCTTCCTGATCCTGGCGCTGGCCGCCATCGGCCTGAACCTGCTGGTGGGCTACTGCGGCCAGATCTCGCTCGGCTCGGGTGCCTTCATGGCGGTGGGCGCCTACTCGGCCTACAACCTCACGGTGCGCATCCCGGAGCTCAACCTGATCATCGCCTTCATTCTCTCGGGCCTGATCGCGATGGTGGCCGGGGTGCTCTTCGGCGTGCCCAGCCTGCGCATCAAGGGTCTGTACCTGGCGGTCGCCACGCTCGCGGCGCAGTTCTTTTCCGACTGGCTCTTCACCCGGGTCAAGTGGCTCAGCAACGACTCCACCTCGGGCTCGGTGCAGGTGCCCACGCTCGAGCTCTTCGGTATGCTGATCGACACGCCCGAGCGCAAGTACCTGTTCGTGCTCGCGATCGTCTGCGTGTTCGCGCTGATGGCCAAGAACCTGGTGCGCGGTCACCTCGGCCGCTCCTGGATGGCGATCCGCGACATGGACGTCGCCGCGGCCGTGATCGGCATCCGGCCGATGCATGCCAAGCTCACCGCGTTCGCGCTGAGTTCCTTCTTCATCGGGGTGTCGGGCGCGCTCTGGGGTTTCGTGCACCTGGGGTCCTGGGAGGCGCTGGCCTTCGATGTCAACCGCTCGCTGAACCTGCTGTTCATGATCATCATCGGCGGCCTCGGCTCCATTCTCGGCAGCTTCCTCGGGGCGGCCTTCATCGTGATCCTGCCCATCATGCTCAACCAGATTCCGGCCTGGCTGGGCATCCCGATGTCGGCGGCGCTGACCTCGCACCTCGAGTTCATGATCTTCGGCGCGCTGATCGTCTTCTTCCTGATCGTCGAACCGCACGGGCTGGCCCGCCTGTGGTCGATCGGCAAGGAGAAGCTGCGCCTGTGGCCCTTTCCGCACTGATGCCTTTCCCGTTCCCAGGTTTTCCAGACGGCCGACCGATGCCGTCGCTACACGCCGGGTCCGACCAGGCGACCCCACCCAGGAGGAGTTCGACATGACCAAGACGATTCGCTACAGCCTGCTCGCCGCGGCGCTCGCCGCCGCCGGCGTGCTCGGCGTCCAGACCCACGCGCTGGCGCAGGCCAAGAAGGCCGAGGCCTCGATGCCCAAGGAGCAGTTCATTCCGGTGCTGTCCTACCGCACCGGCGCCTACGCGCCCAACGGCATCCCCTTCGCCAACGGCTTCATCGACTACCTGAAGCTGATCAATGCCCGTGACGGCGGCATCAACGGCGTGAAGATCACCTACGAGGAGTGCGAGACCGGCTACGCGACCGACCGCGGCGTCGAGTGCTACGAGCGGCTCAAGGGCAAGGGCCCCACCGGCGCCTCGGCCTTCCACCCGCTGTCGACCGGTATCACCTTCGCGCTGACCGACAAGACCTTCAACGACAAGATCCCGCTGATCACCGGCGGCTACGGTCTGTCGGCCTCGGCCGAGGGCCGGGTCTTCAAGTGGAACTTCATCCTCGGTGGCAGCTACTGGGTGGCGGCCGACATCGTGCTGCAGCACATCGGTGGCCGCGAAGGCGGGATGGACAAGCTCAAGGGCAAGAAGATCGCCTACGTCTACCACGACTCGCCCTACGGCAAGGAAGCGATTCCCCTGCTGGTCGAGCGCTCGAAGATGCACGGCTTCGAGCTGCTGCAGTTGCCGGTGACCCACCCGGGCGTCGAGCAGAAAGCCACCTGGCTGCAGATCCGCCAGCAGCGCCCCGACTACGTGGTCCTCTGGGGCTGGGGCGTGATGAACGGCACCGCGGTCAAGGAGGCGGTGGCCACCGGCTATCCGCGCGAGAAGATGTACGGCGGCTGGTATGCGGGCGCCGAGCCCGATGTGCGGCCGGCCGGCGATGCCGGCAAGGGCTACACCGCGGTCACCTCGCTGTCGCCCTCGGGCCGCGGCAAGGTCCACGAGGACATCCTGAAGGTGCTGCACGGCAAGAACCAGGGCACCGGCCCCGCCGACGAGGTCGGCGAGGTGCTCTACAACCGCGGCATCGTCCACGCGATGCTCACGGTCGAGGGCATCCGCCGCGCGCAGGAGAAGTACGGCAAGAAGCCGCTGACCGGCGAGCAGGTGCGCTGGGGTCTCGAGAATCTCGCGATCGACGACCGCAAGATCAAGGCGATGGGCTTCGAGGGCTTCATGCTGCCGCTGTCCACCTCCTGCGCCGATCACATGGGCATCTCGAAGGCGATGATCCATCAGTGGGACGGCAAGAAGTGGATCACCGAGAAGAAGGTCTACGAGGCCGACATGAGCATCATCAAGCCGATGATCGACCAGGCCGCCAAGAAGTAC
>Ga0315902_10003048_pt1 | contig 25435 bp, 35 predicted proteins | sample LakEriMetagenome_9_FD_203523 | JGI IMG/M metagenome (GOLD analysis project Ga0315902, IMG submission 203523) | Freshwater fungal communities from buoy surface, Lake Erie, Ohio, United States - Buoy 12 MA117 | ecosystem: Environmental > Aquatic > Freshwater > Lake > Lake biofilm | place: USA... | reverse complement strand
CTCGGACTGACTCCAGCCGACCGAGCCAAACTGGGGATCGCAATGGTGGAGAGCCAGTCCAAGATCGACAAGTACCGCGATCGGATGCAACAGAAGGCTGGCCACCGCGCTGGCTGACCCCTGTCGCTTCGGCTGACCTTAGCCGTAGTTTGGGTGACATTGTTGCGGACTTCGCCGAGGACCTTGTACCCATTGCCAAAGACTCAATCGCTGGCGCCTCAGGGGAGCCGCTTCAGTTCCGAATCTGGCAGAGGCGCCTGTTGCGCCGGATGCTGGCTCGCCGCGAAGACGGCACCTTCACGCACCGCTTCTTCCTAACAGGCATTGCTCGTAAGAACGGCAAGACCGCACTCGCCTCTACCCTCCCACTCTTCTTCGGACTGTATGGCGATCGGGGTGGTGAAATCTACTCGGCTGCTGCCGACCGCGATCAGGCAAAGCTCGTGATGAGCCACGCTCGCCGAGCGGTTGAGATGAGTCCCGAACTAGGCGATCAGATCAAACTCTTCCGAGATGCGATGGAGTTCAAGGGAACTGGAACGGTCTACAAAGCGTTGAGTTCGGAGGCATTTACGAAGGAGGGCTTGAGCGCCTCGTTGGTCATTGCCGACGAGTTGGCAGCGTGGCCGTCTCGTGAACTCTTTGACGTCCTTTCCCTCTCAATGGGCGCAAGGAAGTCGCCGCTCTTTGTGGCGATCACGACGGCTGGTCAGCGCATTGACTCGACTGGCTCGGACTCCATTGCCTACACGCTGTACCAGTTGGCGCGTCGCCGCATCGCTGGAGAGAACGACGACCCCACGCTTGGGATGGCGTGGTGGGAAGCGGCGAGCGACGCCTACAGTGACGAGACTCGCTGGAGCGAGGCGAACCCTGGGCTGCTCAGCGATCCTGCAATCCTCAGCATTGACGACCTGCAGTCTGCGAAGAAGCGCACGCCTGAATCAGAGTTCCGCACGAAGCGGCTGAACCAGTGGGTTAGCAGTTCGCAGGCGTTCTTGCCGACTGGAACGTGGGACTCCTGCAAGGATGATCAGATCGTTCTGAACAAAGAAGACGAGGTGGTGCTTGGCTTTGACGGCTCATTCAGCAACGACTCGACCGCGATCGTCGCCTGCCGTGTGGCAGACAAGGCGCTCTTCGTGCTTGGGCATTGGGAGCGCCCGCTGGACTCCGAACTCAACTGGCGCGTGCCGGTGGAAGAGGTGGAAGCCAAGATGCTGGAACTCTGCCGCAGCTTCAACGTCAAGGAGATTGTCTGCGACCCATTCCGCTGGCAGCGGTCAATGGAGGCGTGGCAGCAGATGGGCTTGCCAGTGGTTGAGTTCCCGCAGACGCCTTCTCGGATGGTCCCAGCCACGGCCGCCTTCTACGACGCGGTGGTGAATCAGCAGATCAAACACGACGGCAATCCCTCGCTGGCTCGCCACGCTGCAAATGCCACGCCGTATTATTCCCGCAATGGGCTTATGATTCGGAAAGAAAGCAAGACCTCGCTCAAGCGCATAGACTTACTCGTCGCAGGACTTATGGCACATAGCCGAGCGGGTACACTTGGAAGCGCGCCTGCGCCTAAGCCACGGGCTGAAGTGAAGTGGATTGACTTGTAGGGAGACGAATGGGCATTCTTGATCGCGTCTTCGGACGCAGCGAGCCTGAGGAAAAGCGTTTCATCGGCGGTCAGTGGTTAGCGCAAGAAGCATCATCAAGTGCGGCTGGCGTCCTTGTCACACAAGAGAACGCGACCAGCATTGGCGCTGTCTATGCCGCCGTCAAACTTTACGCCGACACTGTTGCTGGTTTGCCGTGGGACACCTACATCCGCATTGACGGAACGCGCCGACCATACCGTCCGCGCCCGCGCTGGATGGACTTCCCGATTCCGAACAACCCAAACTTCACATCCTTTGAGTTCAAGCATCGCGTGGTCTCGTCGCTGCTGCTAGACGGCAACGCCTTCATCCTTTGCTTGCGTGACTCGTCCGACAATGTGATTGAGACGCGCGTCCTTGATCCACAGAAGGTGGAGATTCGGACGGGCGAGATGGGCGAGCCGCTCTACTACATCGAGACGCTTGAAGGCGCGATCACGCTGACGACCGCAGAGATCATTCACATCCCGCTCTTCGCCACTGGCGAGAACCATCGCGGACTGTCGCCGATCGAGCATCACAAGGTGACGCTCGGACTGGCAAGCGCCACGCAAATCTTTAGCGCAAAGTTCTACGAGAACAATGCAAGCGTTGGCGGACTGATCAAGGTTCCAGGTGAACTGACGCAGGATCAGGCAGAGGCACTTCGCACCGGCTTCGGTCGCCGACACGGTGGTGTTGACAAGGCGTGGCGCGTTGCCGTCCTCACAGGCGGCGCGGACTACCAGCAGCTCGGCGCAAAGATCAGCGACCTGCAGTTGGTGGAGACGATGCACTACGGCGTGGAAGCCATTGCGCGCATCTACGGAATCCCACTGCATATGCTTCAGTACCCAGGCGGCAACACGTCCTACGCATCGGTTGAGTTGCTCGGCATTGAGTGGCTGCGACTCGGACTCGGACCAATGATCGCGCGCCTTGAGGCTGCGTTCCAGCGCATCGTTCCAGGTGCAGAGCAGACCTTCCTCAAGTTCACACTTGACGGCCTGCTGCGCGCAACGACGCAGGAGCGATACAACTCCTATGCCACAGCGCTGAACAACGGCTTCCTGAACATCAACGAAGTTCGTGCGCTAGAAGACCGCGCACCGATTGACGGTGGCAACCAGTATTGGAAGCCGCTCAACATCGGCGTCGTTGGGCAAGAGCCAACAGAGTAATGCCGTATTTCATCACGGATACCGCAGCAGGGTGCAGCGGCTGGGCGACGATCAAAGACGACGGCGAAGTGATCGGCTGCCACGAAACCAAAGAAGCCGCCATCGAGCAGATGGTTGCGGTCTCGCTTGCCGAAGGCATTGAGCCAGGCGGCGAGCGCGCACTCCCTGACAACTACCGACCAGCGCTCTCGCCTGACGTGCCAGAAGGTCGCGCCTGTGGCAACTGCCTGTTTTACAACGAAGCAAACGTGCAAGACGAAAAGGCTTTCTGTGAGCGATGGGATGAGTATGTTCGCGGCGATCACTACTGCAATGCGTGGCAAGCGGACGACAGTGGCGAAGAGGATGACGAGACGCGCGTCCTGATTGACGTGCCGCAATACATTCAGATTGCAGCCGAGAAAGGCCTGACCTACCAGCGCAACGGCTACGGCGGCGACGGGCTGACCGACCAGACGGTTGAAGAGGCACGACAGCTCCGCGCTGGGCAAGTCGAGGATGACAAGGTGACGCGGATGCGCGCGTGGATTCTCCGCCACCGCATTGACTGGGAAGACGTGGCTCGCAACAACAACCCAGACGACGAAGACTTCCCAGGCCCAGGCGCAGTCGCCGCGTATCTGTGGGGCGTTGATCCCACAGCAGAGAATGGCGCAGATCGCGTCCTAGAATGGGCGGACGGCGTTCTCGCGCCGATTGAAACCGAAGAGAGGTTTGACGTGAAAGAACTTGAAACGCGCGCGCTCCCGATGGGCGAGTTCACCGTCAGCGAAGACGAGGACGGACAGAAGACATTTACCGGCTACGCCGCGCTCTTTGGCGCACCGTCGTCAGGGCTGCCGTTCACCGAAGTGATTGCGCCAGGCGCGTTCCGACGCACGCTGAGCCGCGTCGCTGACGGCAAGAAGATTGTCTCTTTCCTCTTTGGACACGACGAGACGCGCGCACTCGCCACGACCGCGAGCGGCCGTCTTGCACTTACCGAAGACGAGCGCGGCTTGAAGGTTGAGGCTCGCCTTGATCCAGCCGATCCAGACGCCGCTGGCGTGATTAGCAAGTTGACGCACGAGGCTGCGGCGATGGGAATGTCATTCGGCTTCACGATCCCAAAGAACGGCGATCAGTGGGACGAGGACACGCGCACGCTGCGCGAAGTCAATCTCTTTGAGGTGAGCGTCCTCTCCGCAGGGCAGACTCCCGCATACCCAGCGACGCTGGGTCTTACCTCCGTTCGCAAGGTCGCGTCCCGAATGGGCGTTGACGGCGACCGGCTTATCTCAGCCATCGAGTCCTTGAAGTCGGCGCAACCGCTGACGGAACAGGACGTCGAGGTGATCGAGACCGTCACGGAGAAGTTGGCTCCGAAGCGCACAGGGGTGGACGCATCCATCGCTCGCGCAAAGTTGCTGCTTGCCGAGATGGAATCGGAATCGCTCTAACAGCCACGAGGTCGCGCCCCACCGCGCTAGTACGCGAGTCCGCGCAAGACCATCCCGCTCGGTGAGCCGCACCATTGTGGAAACCAATCAAGACAAGGAGACAGAAATGTCAGACGTTAGGAAGCTACACGAGAAGCGTGCTTCCCTCTTGACCGAGGCTCAGTCCATCGTGACCGACCTTGCCGAGAAGGGCGAAGCGCTTGAGGGCGAGTCACAGGCTCGCTTTGAGAAGCTCACTTCAGAGGCTGCAACGGTTGCGGCCGCGATTCGTTCGGAGAAGGAAGCCAGTGAAGCACGCTCCGCTGCTGATGCAGTGCGAGCCGAGTTCGCAACGGCGATCGCTCCAAAGGTTGAGAAGAGCGAAGGCTCAAACGACGAACTCCGCGCACTTGCTCGCTTGGGCGGGTCGCAGACGTTCGAGTACCGCGATGTCTCGCGCAGCACTGGCCTGGGCAACCCAGTCACCATCGCTGACCGCGTGAACGTAGTTGCGGCACAGTTCAACCCATTCATTGACCCAGCGATCGTCACGGTCGTTCGCACAAGCACCGGCAACAACATCCAGTTCCCACGAGTCACGGCTCTTGGAACCGCTGGTTCAGTTGCTGAGGCTGGCACGATTGGTGAGTCGGACGGAACGCTCAGCGCGCTGTCCCTCACGCCAGTCAAGTACGCGACCATCATTCAGGTCACCGAAGAGCTTGCCGAAGACGCAGCCTTTGACCTGAGCGCGATGATCGCCGAGAAGTGCGGCGCGGAAGTCGCAGTTGCTCACGGTGCCTTCGCTGGTACCGCTGTTGCCGCTGCTGCCAACGTCGGCGCAACTGGCTCAGGCACCGTTTCAGTGAACCCAACCTTCACCGACCTTGCGAAGCTGAAGGCGTCTGTGAACCAGGCGTACCGACGCGCACCAAAGGCTGGTTGGTTGATGAACGACACGACGCTCGGCGTTGTGACTGGTCTCGTGGATACGGCTGGACAGCCAATCTTCCGACCAGGTGACTCGAATGCGCCAGATCGACTCCTCGGAGCGCCGATCTACAGCGCAGCGCTTATTGACCTGACCGACAACACCGCAGGCGCAATCCTGTTCGGTGACCTCGGACAGATTTACACGGCTCTCGTTGGCGGAGTCCGCGTTGAAGTTTCCCGCGAGTTTGCGTGGAACCTCGGCCTGATCTCCTACAAGGTGGAAGTCCGTGGCGCGACAGGCCTTGCTCAGGCAAGCGCCGTCAAGTCGTACCAGTCAGCCAACGTCGCCTAATCGTTTAGGCAACTAGGTTGAGCAGCAGGGAGTCGGGCTTCGGCTCGGCTCCCTGTTCGCTTCAGGAGGGGAAATGAAGATCTGGCACAAAATCAAGAAACTGGCTGGCAAGGCTTCGCCTAGAATCAACGCAGAGGCACCTACGAGCCACGTAGAGCGCGCCATTGTGGTTAGGTGGGGCAATACAGCCACCGTGAAGCGAACGCCGCTTAGAGAGCGGGAAAAGGGAGAAGACGAGTGACTCAGTATCTGGCGTCTAGGCAGATGAGCGTGGGGACTGCGGCTGCCAGCGTTGTCGAGGGTCGCGTTGCTGGCACCGAGGTTCATCTTCACGCACTTGCTGGCAACTCAAAGGACGTGTTGGTTGGCTCTTCAGACCTGACGCTTGCCAATGGCTTTGTGCTACGCAAGGGCGAACACGTGACAATCCGGCTAATGGAGCGACAGACGCTCTATGCTATCGCCGAGAACGATGGTCAAATCCTTACCGTCTTGTCAGTCGGAGGCATCTAAATGTCATACGCAAGTCTCGCCGAGTTCAAGGCTGCAATCGGGATCAGCGACAGCTCCGACGATACGGCGCTGCAGTCTGTCCTCGATGCGACCGACGCACTCATTGACCTTTACACCGATCGCAAGAACGGCTTTGGCACAGCGACACAAACTCGCTACTACACGGCAGAGGACTACAAGTACGTCCTCGTTGATGACCTTGTAAGCATTACGACGCTGACGACTGACGACGACGGCAACGGCACATACGAGACGACGTGGACGGTGGACACGGACTACAACCTCGCGCCTGGCAATGCCGCGCTTGATGGGTTCCCGTACAACGAGATTGACGTGTCGGTCAACTGGCCGCGCAACTTCCCACGCGACGTCTATCGCGGCGTCAAGGTGGTCGGCGTCTTCGGATGGCCGTCCGTGCCAAGCGCCGTAAAGCAAGCAGCAATCATTCAAGCCGGTGCAGTGTGGTCAAGCCGCACCTCGCCGTTCGGCGTGATCGGCTCGCAAGACCTCGGCGGCATCATCCGCCAGACACGCGCACTGCACCCTGAATCTCAAGTCTTGCTTGAGGCATACCGCAAGCGCGAAGGGTTGGCTCGCTAATGGCACTTGGCAATACCTTCAATATCACCATCAACCAGGGCGCAACCTTCGAGCTGACGATCACGTGGAAGGACTCGGCTGGGACTGCGATCAACCTGACTGGCTACACGGCGCGGATGCAGGTGCGCGAGACCTACTCGTCCGCCACGAGCATCGTGAGCCTGACGAATGCCGCTGGCATCACGCTCGGCGGAGCGGCTGGCACGGTTGCAATCCTTATCTCGGCGACGACCACGGCTGCACTGACCGCGCCGTTCAGCGGCGTCTATGACCTTGAACTCGTGAGCGCAGGCGGCGTGGTGACACGCCTCTTGCAAGGAGCAGCAACAGTTTCACCTGAGGTGACGCGATGACCGTAGAAGTTGACCTGACGCAGCAGATTATCTCGATCAACGACACGCGCACAGAGATTGTCGTTCAGGCACCTGGACCCGCAGGCGCGCAGGGTCCGACAGGTCCTGCAGGCGCAACTGGCCCAGCGGGTACCGCAGGTCCTGCTGGTTCTGCTGCCACCATTGCTGTCGGCAGCGTTGCACAAGGCACCGCGTTCGCAATCACCAACAGCGGCTCGTCGTCTGCTGCCGTCTTTGACTTTACGCTCGTCAAGGGCGACACCGGCGATACAGGTCCCGCAGGCGCGACTGGCGCCGCAGGATCAGCCGCAACGATCGCGGTTGGCAGCGTCACATCTGGCACCGCAGCCGCCGTCACAAACACTGGGTCTAGTTCCGCCGCCGTCTTTGACTTCACGCTAGTACCTGGCGCGACAGGTCCAGCGGGCGCGACTGGAGCTGCAGGCTCTGCCGCGACAATCACCGTTGGCGCGGTCACGCAAGGAACTGCAGTCGCGGTGACGAACAGCGGTTCAAGCTCAGCGGCAATTTTTGACTTCGTTCTTGCAAAGGGAGACAAGGGAGATCAGGGCGATCCAGGCGCAACTGGCGCTACGGGCGCCACCGGCGCGACGGGAGCAACGGGAGCCGCAGGCTCCGCTGCGACCATTGCTGTGGGCAGCGTCACGCAAGGGACAGCGGTTGCCGTCACCAACTCTGGCTCGTCATCGGCTGCAGTCTTTGACTTCGTGCTGGTCAAGGGAGACACTGGCGACACGGGTCCTGCTGGCGCGACAGGCGCCACGGGTGCCACTGGCGCGGCTGGTTCCGCAGCCACAATCGCGGTGGGAACCGTCACCTCAGGAACTGCGCCAGCCGTCACGAACTCTGGCTCATCGTCTGCGGCCGTCTTTGACTTTGTTCTCGTGCCAGGCGCAACTGGCGCTACGGGCGCGACTGGCGCGACGGGCGCGACAGGAGCCGCTGCGACGATCGCGGTCGGCACGGTCATCACTGGCACCGCTGGCTCCAACGCAACGGTCACGAACGTTGGATCGTCTGGCGCAGCAATCTTTGACTTCTCAATCCCGCAAGGCGTCGCTGGCTCAACAGGCGCGACAGGCGCGACAGGTGCGACAGGACCTGCAGGAACTGGCGTGCCGGTCGGCGGGACTGCAGGGCAGGTCCTCTCCAAGATCAACGCCACTGACTACAACACGCAATGGATTGACTTCACGGCTGGCACTGCCGCCACTGGCGGCGTGTTCGGCGTCACCACGCTTACTGACTCCGTAGCCTCGACCTCTACGACCACGGCCGCAGTGCCGAACAGCGTCAAGACTTCTTATGACTTTGCCGCGACAAAGGCGAAGGTCAGCGTCGGCACGGCTGCTCCAGTCACGCCAAGCACTGGCGACGTCTGGGTAGATACGGCTGGAACGGCAACGGCAATCAACGCCGTCCCGCTCGCCGCACTAACTGGCACTGGCGCGATGATCTATGGCGCAGGAGCTGGTACGGCAGCGACACTTGCCATCGGTACAGCGGCGCAGCAACTTGTCGTCTCTGGTGGCGTGCCTGCGTGGGCGACAAGTCCAGACATTGCAAAGGCGACGCTGACGACCACTGGCGACATCATCTATGCGAGCGGCAGCGCAACGCCTGCGCGACTTGGGATCGGTACGGCTTCGCAGGTACTGAGCGTCTCAGGCGGAGTGCCTGCGTGGACGACGCCTGCGGCTGGCGGAGGAATGACGCTGATTGCAACGGCTACGCCAAGCGCAGCGACTAGCCTTGCGTTTACCAGCATTCCAACAACCTATAAACACCTGCAGTTAGTCTGGTTTGACGTTTTTCAAAGCGTGACCAGTCCGTGGTGGGGGATCCGATTCAATAACGACTCGACCTCTGGTCGATACTTTGCGCGACAGAGAGCGGCAACCACATCAGACTCAACTGCAACAATGATTGGAACCAGCAATCAAAATGCTCCTATCGGGGCGACTACGACAAGCGGCACCGTGTATAACAGTCAATCCAAAGGGACGCTTGACATTTTTCTTTATACCGAAAACCAGAACAAGTTTTTTAGAATGGTGTCAATAAACGATCCTAGCGATGCAGTTGCAGAGTGGACTGGTGTTTATCTTGGTACGGCTGCCGTCACGAGCCTTGATTTTGTAAGGTCTTCAACGCAAACAATCACTGGCAAGTTCTATCTCTATGGGGTGTCCTAATGCGTTATGAAGTAAACGTCGCAACAGGCGAGATCATCAACCGCGAGGCTACGGCTGATGAGTTGGCGCAAGAGGCTATTGACCAGGCGGCCTCTGCTGCTGCTCAAGCCGAACAGGACGCGGCTGAAAACGCACGCATTGCGGCAAAGGAATCCGCACGCGCTAAGATGGCTGCTCTTGGTCTTACTGACGAAGAAATCAGCGCAATCGTAGGAGGCTAAATGGCAAACATCCCAAAGGTCTGGAACGGAACGCAGTTTGTTGAACTGGAGGCTGCTGCCACGGTTCCGCCTGCTGGCTCGACCACGACCGCTGGCATCGTCCAACTGACGGACTCCACGAGCAGCACAAGTACGACGACCGCAGCCACGCCGAACAGCGTCAAGTCAGCCTATGACTTGGCTGGAACGGCGATTCCAAAGAATACGGTGACGGCGGCTGGCGACATCATTTACGCATCAGGCTCGGCTACACCGACTCGCCTTGCAATTGGTACTGCAAATCAAGTTCTTTCCGTTGGAACGGCTGGCGTTCCCGTATGGGCTGCGGCTGCTGCAAGCGGCGGCATCCTCAAGTATGAGGAGTTCACCTCGTCTGGATCATTCGTCATTCCTGCAAACGCATCGTCAAGCGCGATTATCGTTGTTGAAATCGTCAACGCTGGAGTTGGTGGGAAAAGTGGTGCAGTCCTAAGTGCTCCAACGGATGCTTCAGGTGGAGACGGAGGCGCAGGCGGGTCTTACGGAATTTGGACATATCTTGCGTCAGCCTTCGGTACGGCTGGCGGGACGGTGACTGCCACGATTGCGGCTGGCGGCGCTGGCGGAACTGCGACAACTGCAAGCAGTGGGGTCAATGGGAGTTTCCCAGGAGCAACTTCATTCGGATCTCTCTCGCTCGGTCATCTTTCTGGAAGTACTCAGCGATCTGGTGCGCCTGCGTGGCTTGGGATTTTCAACTCAGTCTCTGGTACTGCCACAGATGGCGGTGCTGGCACAGTAGCAACTGGCGCCAATACAGTGACAAACTGGGGCGAGCCATTGCTTTATGCAGGAAACGCTGGACGAGGTTTTAGCAATGCTGCTCGCTCTGGGTTTGACAATGATTTTGGTGGTGGCGGTGGCGGCGCTGGCGGCTACATCGGTTCTAGTGTCGCTTTCGCTGGAACAAAGGGAGGCAAACGATATGGACTTTACGGTCAGCACATCACTCAAGCCAGCCCTGGGACGCCTCTTTTGACCTATGGCAACGGCCCTGTTGGCGGGACTGCTGGCGGCGGTGCTGGCGGTACCCCAACCGCAGGGAGCGGTGACGGCGGTGGCGGCGGAGGTGCATCAACAAGTGGAAATGGTGGCGCTGGAGCCGATGGCGCTCAGCCTGGTGGCGGCGGGGGTGGCGGTGGCGCAGCACGCACAGGCGGAACATCTGGCGCAGGTGGAGCAGGCGGCAATGGCCGCATTAGGGTATGGGTGATTGGATGAGCTCCTATCTTGTGATCAAAGACGAACAGGTTATGAACGCGGTTGTCTGGGACGGAGTGTCCGACTGGACGCCGCCAGAAGGCACAACCGTTGAACTTGCGCCTGAAGGCGTTGGCATCGGCTGGACGCGCGTTGACGGCAACTGGGTTGCACCAGAGCCTCCTGCTCCGCCAGCAGAAGATCCATTGAAGGTAAGCGCGCGCGCCAAACTTGCTGCGCTTGGGCTGACTGAGGAAGAGATTGCGGCACTCGTCAGATGAACGACCTAGACATCCTTGACGCGATGGCCGAGCGGCTCAAGTCAGTTGAGCCACCACTTGGCTACGCCATTCGAGCTGTCCATACGACGCCACCAGAGTCCCTCGCGGTCGTGCCAGCCATCGTGCTGCTGCCAGCGGACGACTCGATCAGCGTCGGCTCAGGCAACCGCACGGTCGTGCTGAGCGTCAACGTCGTGGCGTACCTTCTCCCGATCCCACGAATGGAGCAGAAGTACCGCGACCTTTATACTTTCCGAAGTTGGCTCCGCGACGCCTTCAACGGCGCGGTGACAATCTCAGGTGAAGCGGTCCAGGTTGCCGTGACAAGCACGACAATGGGAACCGATACATACGCCGATCAGGACTACCTGACGGTCTCAGCAACGGCTGAGGTGACGGTCTACGAGACCATCGCCTACACCGCGTAGAGCAAGGAGAGCAAGATGGCAACCTACGGCGCGAAGGCTCTGACGCGAATCGCAGCAGCCTCGCAGACTGGCTTCGGCACGGCCGCAAGCATCGGAACCGCAACCGGCGAAATCCTGTTCGCAGATGCCGTTGGCACGATTGACCTCGGCGTCACGGTGGACCTCGGCGAAGACACGAGCGTTGGCAAGCGCACGCCGATTCAGGCTGGGCGCGTCTCCATCACTGGTAAGAATCCAGTTATCACGCTGGCTGAGTCAGCAGCTTCACTCCGCACGCTTCCACTCTTCTTTGACGCCATCGGCGCCACGACTGCAGGGACGGCTGCGCCGTACTCGTGGACGTGGAGTCCGAACCAGAGCGACGTAGACACACCAATCTTCTACTCGATGCTCGTCACGGACGGCGTGCAGAAGTACCGCGTGACGGATGCAATCCCAACGGAGATCACGCTCTCTGCAGACGCCTCAGGGTTGCTGCAGGCTGGCGCGACCTTTGGGGCAACAAGCGTGGCGACTTCCTCGCTCTCCTTCCCAACCGCAATCCCAGTTCAGCCGATGCTTGCTGGCCGCCTGCTCAAGTTGGCAAGCGACACAAACTTCCCTGACAAGGCGGGATCAGGCGCGACAGACTACGACCACCTGCTTTCGTTCAGCCTGTCAATCACGACGGGAATGGCGATGGTGAACGCACTGGATGCCACCCTCTCGGCGGCAACCGCAGCCTTCACGCAGGCGCTCGATGCAACGCTCACGATCACGGTTGCAAGCAACAGCGACGCAATCGCCAACGGCGCGTGGGGCATCACCGAGCAGGCAGAGCAGCGCTTCCTCCGCATCTACGGCACCACGACCGATAACTACGGCGTGTGGATTCTTGGCTCGTGGGTGATCGAGTCAGTCGTTCCGCTCTCGGCTGAGCAGGACGGGCTGATCGTGAACGAGGTGACACTGCGACTCGCGTATGACGCAACTTCGGGCAAGTCGCTTGAAGTCATTGTGGATTCACCGTTGGACGTAGCGCCCTAATCGGGCAGAGGAGGAGTGAATGGCAAATAAGGTTGTCACGCTAGACGGCGAGTTCGCCGGCTGGCAGTGCGAGCTGCGACCGCAGGTCTCGGCACGCATCTTGTTGGAGTTGGAGAGCGGTGTTCCGTCACGAGCGCTTGCAGCGTTCGCGCAGATCGTCGTGTCTCACAACTTCAAGGGAATCAACGGCGAGGCGATCACTGACGTGATGGACGCGCCGATTGAGGCTCTCACCGCAACGATTGAGAAGTGGGCTTCGGGGAATACCCTGGACCCCAAGTAAGGCTCGCTGCTAGGCGGCTGGCGATTGGGCAACCAGTCGTGCCGCCGCCAGAGATAATCTTTCACCTTCTGGGTGCTAAGTTCGGGATGTGGCCAGACGAGGTGGCGAGCCTGCCAGTTGAACAGGTGATTCAGGCGTGGCAACTCCACGCTGAGATGCAACCAAAGGAGCGGAAGTAGTGCCTTCAACACCAGCCAAATCCGTCGCAGAGTTTGAGTTGAGGTTTGAGGAGTCCTACAACCAGTTCCAGCTTGGCTTCTTGCAGGGATCTAACCCAAAGGCGTTCAGCCGCTTGCTGACGCTTGCCGCCATCAACGCCTCGCGCACGATGGTCAAGCCGATGAAGGCAGAGGCGCCAGTCCGCACAGGGCGCTTGCGGAACTCGATCAACGCCAAGCGCGGTCAGTATTCCCGACCGTCCGCGACCGTGGGTCCGCGCCCAGGCAAGAGCCGAGGCGACCTGAACGGCGGCTGGTACCGCTGGTTCGTCACCACAGGCATCAAGCCGGTGCGCGAAACCAAGAACGGACCGAAGGCCGTCAAGGGCGTGAAGGGGCGTCCGTTCGTGACGCAGGTTGCCAACCGCAGCGACGTGCGAAAGACGGCGCTGAACTCTTACTGGGATACAATCGCAAAGTTCTTTGACGACAAGCTCTTCCGTGATCGCATCACGAAGTTCAAGCGGAGAGGGTAATAAATGGTCACCTCAACAGGTCAGGCAGTATTCGCAGTCGTCGCAAAGGACAGCGCGACCAAGACACTGGGGAACGTCGGTAAGAGCTTTGGCAGCCTAAAGCGCACAGGGATCAACGCGCTCAGGGGGATCGCCACCGCATCTGTTGTTGCCGCGACTGCGCTTGCTGGCTTTACGATCGGGGCGATCAAGGCAGCCGCTGACGAAGAGCTGCAGATTATCCGCCTGAATGCCGCGCTCAAGGCGCGAGGATTCGCTCTTGACGAGATTGGTCCAAAGGTTGAGGCAGAGATTCTGGCGCTCCGCAGATTCGGCATTGCCGACACTGAGGTCAGGGAGGGGCTTGAAAGCGGGTCACGCTTCTTCAAGAATCAGGAGAAGTTGTTCAAGGCAAGTTCCATTGCAGCCAACATCGCTGCCGCAACTGGGGATGACTACGCGACCATCCTTCTCAACATCGGCAAGGCGGCGAAAGGCGGCTCCAGTAAGGGGCTAAAGCAATATTTCGGCGAACTGAAAGATGGCATCAAGCTAACCGACATTGGTCGGCTTGCGAACGAAAAGTACGCAGGAGTTGCAGAAGAGGTTGCCAAGAGTACCGCCACGAAGTTCTTTGCCGCTCAAGAGGCGTTGAACGACGAGTTTGAAGCGTTCGGGGTTCAGTTTCTGCCTCGTGTGACAGAAGGCCTCAAGTTCTTTACGGAAAACATCTTGCCTGAACTATCGGAACTGTTCAGTGAGGTTGGACCAATAATCGGCGATGTCATTGACAAATACATCGTGCCGCTGTTCGAGTCCGTTGACGACCTCTCCAAGACGCTTGGATTCAAGGGCGGCTTTGGCGAAGTCTTGCTTACGGTGATTGACCTTGCCTTGATCCCATTCAAGATTATTCTTGGAACGATCAAGGGGCTGATTGACGGAATCAACGAAGCCTTCCGAATCTTCAACAGCCTTGCAAGCAGCAAGACAGGCGCGCTACTTTCTGGCAACGCGCGCACGCAGTACCTGAGCGGCGGCAATCTCGGAGTCGCTTCGCCGATGGGTGGCACCTCGTCGTACCTACAGACAAGCATTGACTTCAGCATCGGCACGCAGAAGCAGGACAAGCTGGTATCGGATTCCCTGATTCGGCAAGGCACCGGTCGGCGCGGAGGCTACTAAGCCGTGGCCAACCCATTCAGCCTTGTCATCGCAGGCGTAGACGGCGGCGCAAACCTTCTCGACCTGCCAGCGCCGTCCGCAACGACCACGCCGTACGTTGACCTTGCGACCTTCTCCCTGACGCTCTCGGGGGATGGCGGCGGGCAGATGACCTTTGACGTCATCCAGCCAGTGACGCCAGGCGGCGGACCGTGGTGGCGCTCAGGTGGCGTCTACGACAACGCGCGGGTGCAGTTCTTTGATTCGCGCTACAGCGCTGGCACACCGCTTTTCCTCGGCTTCATCACAAACGTCTCAGCCAGCCTGCTCCCGAACGGACTAGGCACGCGCTGCACCGTCAGCGTGGCGGACGCCGACGCGTGGCTTGAGAAGACGATCGTCCGCAAGGGCTTTGTCGGCGCCAACATCAAGCAGATGGTCGGACCGTTCTCGCGCGGCAATGCCAGCTCAACCGATCAAGCGCTTATCAACGCAATCTTGGGGAAGATTTACAACCAGGTCGATGACGCCACGACGCGGCAACTCTTGGACACATCCGTCATCAGCGGCAGCACGCGCGCCGTCTACACGGGCGCTGCAGTCACGATTGGGCGCCAGACCTTCAAGCCAGCCAGCCTAGTCAGTATTCTTGACCAGATCGCAGAGGAAGCGTCAGGCGCTTCGGGCAAGGTGTTCCGCTATTGGGTGGACGGGGATGGGCGTCTGAACTACGGGCCAGTGGATGCTGCACCTTCATACGCCAACGCGCCGCTGGAGATTGTCACTGACCCCGCCTCTGTCGCGGTTGGATCGGCAAGCGCTGCCAGCAAGATGCTGCCACGCGCGTTCACCGTTGACGTTGACCACGACCAGATGGTGAAGGGCATCTTTGTGCAGGCGGCAAACACACGCGCTCGATGGGACAAGAACGCGACTCCGCCGACGAACGATCCTTACTTCCGAACCTATAACGGCGGGACGCCATACTTCGGCTCTGGTCTTTCTACGCGCAACGGCCCTGAGCCGCACGGAGTGTTCAGCGCGCCAAAGATCAAGGGCGCAGCCAGCCGCACAACAAGGATTCAGCGACTTACGAAGGCGACCTTCCAAGCGCGTGCCTTGCCAGTCCGCACGGTCAACTTCACACTGGCTGGCTCTGACTTGAGCCAGACCGCATCGCCAGACTGGACCTACGGCTACACGCAGGGCTACGCACAGACTGGGGCAAGCACTTGGACGCTCGTGAAGGCGTGGCTGCCAAACCAGTACGTCAAGCTCACAAGTTCTGCACTTGACCTATCAGGCACGATTCTCAGGATCGCATCCGTCACAATGAGCTTTGAGTCGGACAGCACCTATCAGGTGCGCTACGACATTGAGGCTGAGTACCGACGCAAGCAACTAGGCAAGGCGCTGAAGCGCATCTTGGTAGGGGAATAATGGCTGAGCAGTACGGCACGAATCTTCCAGGGCTAACCGGCTACGAGGGCGACGTCACCGCAGACGGCGGCGAGACCCTGATCGGCAGCGACTCGGACGGCGCTACCGCACTCCTCTTTGGTCCTGCTGCGCTGCGCGAGATTCAGGCTGGCGTTGCCAACGGCGACTTTGCCTCGGCGCCTGACGAGCCAGATGCCGACATCAACGACGAGAATCCGCTGCCGTACTTCACGGCTGAGGACAACAGCGGCGGAGCCATCACCGCGCGCGTGATCGAGGACGCCTCGGCTGGCTCTGGCAATGTCTTGCGCTTCCGCATCGCAGGTGGCACGAGCAGCGGCAATAGCCTGACGATCAAGCGCTTTGTGCCGGTGCCTGGTACGCGCAACCGTTCCTTCATCTTCACGCCAGAGGTTTACTGCATCAACGCGACGTCAACCTCCAACGCAAAAGTTGTGCTGTCGTACCAGTATTACGAGATTGACGCGGAGACGGCGACTGGGACGGGCGACACACGCGAGCGCACGCTGGCAGAAATCGGCAGCGCTGACACGCTCCGCATCGCCAGCAACTACACGCGGCTCGCCATCCCGTCCGACGCGGCCTTCATCCTTGTCTCTGTCAAGGTTGAGACGACTGGCACCGTCTCGTCGCAGAGCGACGTCTCCATTGCCGAGTTGCGCCTAATCTCAGGCGGCTCCGACCTTTACATCGCCGAGAACAGCAGCCCAGCCACCTACGGTCCTGCTCGACTTCGCCAAGTCAACGGCGAGCTGACGATCACGCCAAACCTCGGCGGGTCAGGGACGGTCGTGGTAGACGGCACGCTCTCAATGACCAACCTCTCTCTGAGTGGCACGCTTGATGTTGCTGGCGTCACGAGCCTCACCAACCAGATAAACGTCACAAGGGCAGCCGCAGACAACGATGCCTTCCTTGCCAAAGTCACAGGGGATTCAGTCAATCGCTTCCTGATTGAAGCGGACGGCTCAATGTTCTGGGGCAGCGGATCGGCAGCACGAGACGTCAACCTCTACCGCTCGTCGTCTACGACGCTGCGGACGGATGACGCTTTCGCTGCGGACAGCCTCTCGTCAACGCTGAGCGTCAGCGCAGGAAACGGAAACTTCCTTGCAGATGGCCCAAGCACCGATGCAACCAGCCCGACAACTTCTGGGCGTGGAGCAGTTTGGACGCTGATCTCTGGCACCAACTATCGGCTTGAGCGATACGTTGCCGCATCAACTGCTGGTGTAAAAAAGAACATTGCGCCAACAACTGTGGCGCCAGAACAACTTTACGCCTTGCAACTTGTTGACTTTGAGTACGACCAAGAAAAGATTGAAACGCTGCGCGAAACTTATCCTGCGTTGCCAGACGCAGTTCCTGGCGTACAGCGCGGTGTTATTTGGGAACAAGTTGTAGATGCAATGCCACACGCAGCAGTTCCAGCAAATGCTGGCGATCCACCAAGCATTGACTGGGAGGCTTTATACTTCGCTGCACTCGTTGCAATCCAAGACCTCAACGAACGCCTTACCGCACTGGAGGCTGAATGACGCGCTCCCAAGTAGACGCAATCATTGACCGGCTGGACGCACAGTCTGCAAAGATTGACAGTCTGAAGGCGGAGATTGACCAAATGAAGGGCGGCCTTGCCGTCCTGAAGGGGCTTGGCGCCCTGCTTGGCGTAGGAGGAATCGGCACGCTTCTGGCGTGGTTGCAATCGCAATCAGGCAAGTGAGGTTGCGCGCACTCCTGCTCGCTTTGGCAATCGTCTTGCCATTCGTTCAGCCTGTCTACGCGCTTGACGAACTTGACGAGTGGGAGTTCAGCACCGACTCCAACGGCACGGTCGTCACGAACGAGGATGGCTCCGTCACGCTCGGCGGCGCGAACGATCCGCTGCCTGAGCAGCCGCGCTGGAACGCGCTGACCAGCCTGACCACAACCGCGCTAGAAGCTGAGACGGCGCAGTACCTCTGGTCGTACCTGACGACCGACGGCGCCTACTACGACAAGCCGCAGTATCTCGTGGGCGGCGAGTGGCTCACGCTGGCAGAGGGCAACACGCAATCAGCCACCGGCTACATCGAGGTCGTGCTGGCCGCAGGTGACCTGTTCGGCTTCCGCGTGCTGTCCACCGACTCGTGCTGCGGCATCGGCTTCCTCACAATCGCCGTAGGCAGCCCTACGCCGTCCCCAGAGCCGACTCCTGAGCCAACCCCTACCCAGACACCAGAAGAGCCTTCACCAAGCCCTAGCGTGGCTCCTACCCCTACGCCAGAGCCTTCTGTAGAGCCTGAGCCAACCCCTGAGCCAACGCTTCAACCTACGCCAACCCCAACACCAACGGAGGAGCCAAGTCCTGAGGTGACAAATGCACCAACCCCAACCCCAACACCAACGCCAGAGCCAACGCCTGCACCAACAGAAGTTCCGCCATCTCCTTCCGTATCTCCTGATCCCACTTCTGTACCTACTCCTCAACCCGAACCCGCTCTGCCAGTTGTAGGCGCTGCGGTTGAGGCGGTCGCCGAGCTGCTCGGCGACATTGCCGCAATCACGGAACTTGGCAACGACCTTGATCCGCAGGAGAAGGAAGAGGCTGCGCCAGTTGCCGTGGCAATCATCTCCAGCCAGATCGCAAGCGTGACCGCTGCAGCGGCAAATGCCGCACGAGCGGCTGCTAACATTGGCGGCGGCGGACCAGCGGGAGGCAATGGAAATACGCCAAGCCGAAAGGGTGGTCGCCGTGCTTAGGAACATCATCAACGATCTAGTTGGAGGCTCGTGGACGATCCTCGGTCTGCTCTTCGCGGTGGTCGTACTGCCAGAGGGTCAGACGCAAAGCACAATGGCAACGCTGTTCATCCTGATGACAATCGTCTGGATCGCAACAGGATATTTGAGGTGGAAAGAATGACAAACGAAGATCACCGCAGGGAACTCAAGGAGCAGGGCTGGACGCGCATTGACACCGCGCCAGGCGAGTGGGTGGCACTCGTGCCAAGCGAAGATGCAAGCGCGTTCGGCGGCACGCTTTGGAAGCGTGGCGACAACGGCAACGACTACAGCGAGGGCTGCACCGCTGGCCATCCGATCAGCGCGGCACTTGACTACCAGAAGGCTGGTCTTGCACTCGCCGCGCACATCAAGGAAGACATCGGCGAATGAAGTTCAAGGTCAAGTCGCAACTGGATCACGTTGAGAAGGGCGGCATCCTTGACGACTGCGGACCGTCCAGCACGGCTGCTGCCGTTGCGTGGGCATCTAAGTACGCGGTTGACCCGACGGCTGGAGACGGCATCAAGGCGAAAGCCGCTGCCACCGGCTTCGTAGAGAAAGAGGGCGTGTCGGACAACGGCTCATCTCTCGGAGACTTGATCAAGACGGCAAAGCAGATGGGCGCAAAGGCGCGCTACGCCAAGTCGTGGGATGACGTCGTGATTTCCGCGCACCGTGGCGCTGGTCTAATCGTGTGGGTCCAACAGGGTCCAGCCGCCTATCCCGCTGGAGTAGAGATCAGCGAGTGGCATAAGCGCTGGGAGGCATACTGGACAAAGAAAGATCGCAAGCACATTGCGCTCGGCTACGGCCATATGACCGCAGCCGCGTGGGATGCCGTTGACGGCTGGCAGTGGGCGTGTCCCACACGGTCAGGCAAGGGCAAAGAGAAGTTCGGGGTCGTCGTGACCGAAGAGCAGCTCAAGCAGATTGCTGCGAGCAAAAAGAAGCAGACGGGCGGCGCAGCGTTCAAGCACGTCGTCATCGTTGAGTGGAAGTAAGGAGTCAGAATGTATAGCGACATCAAGGCAGGCATCCGCTGGATCATTGACAACACAGGCGTAGACGAGGCGCTGATTGAGTTCTTCCGAACCTTCATCACCGTGTCTATCTCGGTCGCACTCGGCTTGGGCATCCCGCTCCTCGACATTTCTGGCGGTGACTTCCGCACAGTGCTGTCCGCAGGGCTGGCCTCAGGGCTGCAGGTGCTGATCAAGTTCCTTGACCCAAAGAACACTTCGTTCGGCATCAAGGAGAAGTCGGCTGAAGACAAGGCTCTTGCGGAAAAGCAATACGACATCTAGTCTCGGCTCAGACGGCGTGTAGCCACGCCGCAAGAGGAGGTTAGATGGACGCTCTAGACGAGTTCAGGGAGTTGCAGAATGTGGTCAAAGGACCACGTTGCGGCTACCAGTTGCTTGAGATCAGTGATGCTGATCGTGAGTCGCTGGACAAGGCATTGGCGGCTGCTGAGATCACCTCAAAAGCGATCCAGCGTTGGTGCGAGTTGCGTGAGCAGAAATGGACTCACTACAACATCGCACGTCACAGGAGAGGAGACTGCAAATGTCGGAAGATCTGATCGAGTTCCAGCGCGAGGACGAACTGAACGAACTGAAGTCGGCGCACAGGCGTGCGTTGCGCGCACTCGCCAAGAAGGAGCAGCAGACCGAAGAACTTGTGGAGGCGGTCTACCGCGCGGCAAAGGATGCGGCGGTCGGGATGAAGATTCCAGCCGTGCCAGCACCGAAGCCAGACAAGCGCAAGGGCAAGCGCGAGGTTGCCGTCGTGCAACTGAGCGACTGGCAACTTGGCAAGAAGAGCGTGGACTACGACATTGACACGGCAGCCAAGCGGCTGCAGCTACTCGCCGAGAAGGTGAAGCGCGTCGTAGAGATTCAGCGCAAAGATCACCCTGTGGACACGGTGAAGATTCTGCTCACTGGCGACCTCGTGGAGTCAGACGGCAACATCTTCCCAGGACAAGCCTACGAAGTTGAGGCTGGCGGTCTGTACGTCCAAATCTTCCGCGGCGCGGAGATGCTGGCGCAGTTCGTCAGGGCGATGGCCGCACTCTTCCCGCAGGTGGAAGTCTATGGCGCAATCGGCAATCACGGACGCTTGGGACGCTACAGCGATCACTCGCCAGAGAGCAACAGCGACGCGATCCTTTACAACATTGCTCGCTCACTCGTGCAAAGCGAGAAGCGTGTGAGTTGGAAAGAGAGCCTCACCGTTGGCGGTCGGCACTGGTACGACACGCTTGACTTGCCAGGCGGCAAGATCGGGATGATCGTCCACGGCGATCAGTTCAGAGGTGGACTTGGGATGCCGTGGTACGGCGTTGCGAAGAAGGCGAGCGGCTGGCGCTTGAGCGTCGCGCCGTTTGACTACCTTTGGTTTGGCCACTGGCACCAGCCTGCGCGACTCGTCCTTGCCGACGGCAAGATCACGACGTGGTGCAGTCCATCGCTTGAATCGAGCAACCGCTTCGCTCAGGAGGTCGTCGGCGCGTCTGGCGAGCCAGGGCAGTGGCTAATGTTCTTTGACGGCGATGGAGAGGTCTCAGCCGAGTACCTAATCCGCTTGCGCTAGTGCCGTTCCTTGCAGGTCCGCCGGCACCGAGGCCGCAGGACATAGGAGCCTGCACGCCGTGCGGGGAGACTCGCAGGGTGTGGAGGTTTGCCGAACAGGAAGTCAGCCTCACGGTCGGCTATTCTGCAGTCCTGTCCTACGCTATCTGCCGAGCGTGCCTAGAGGTGGTTCTAGAGCTGCTCGATGAGGACGATGACGCCGCTGGCTATGCCAGCGACCTCCCAGACTGACCTCCTCCAGTCTGGGAGGCTACCCCTTGACAAGCCGTGACATCACGCTCTAGGATCGTGACAGCAGCGAGGAACCTGACCAAGTTGGCGGGGCTGCTGAGGAGATAAAGATGATTCGGACACTGCAGGAGATCGCAACGGTCGTCACCTTCATCGCAGCGATGGTGCTGCTCTTGGCACTGGGGTCAATGCGATGAGGCTCAACCGAAAGACGCAGCCACTGGTCTACAAGCGAGTGGCAATCCGCACGACGCTGCTGGATCAACAGCGGCGCAGCGATCAGCAACTTGACATTGCCATTGGCATCCTCGGAGCGACGCTTCTGGTGATGATCTTCGTGGTGCTTGGCTAATGCCAGTCTACGAATACCGCTGCGGCGACTGCGGGCATCGTGAGGAACACACGCACTCAATCCACAACGTCTACAACCCGCGCTGCGAGAAGTGCGGCCGCTGGATGCGGATGGTCTATTCGCCGGCGGCGGTGGTTTACAAGGGCGAAGGGTTCGCCAAGAAGGACAGAGCAAAGAAGGAGGGCAAGTGAAGCACGCTTCGTTCTTCAGCGGAGTCGGCGGCCTTGATCTCGGCTTTGAGCGCGCTGGCATTCACACGGTGAGCGTCAGCGAGATTGACCCATACGCCTGCACGGTGCTGGCAGAGCGATTCCCAGACGCTCCGAATCTGGGAAGCATTACGGAGGTGGACGCTAATGACATCCCAGAGGCAGACATCTGGTCAGGAGGATTCCCTTGCCAAGACCTTAGCGTCGCAGGGAAGCGCGCAGGATTCGCAGGCAAGCGTTCCAGCCTTGCCTTCACCTTCCTTGACCTTGTTGAGCAACGCCGACCTCGGTGGCTCGTGCTGGAAAATGTCCCTGGACTCTTCAGTTCCAACAAGGGGGCTGACTTCGGACGGCTTCTCAATGAAATGGAGCAACTCGGGTATGGCGTATCGTGGCGAACTTTGGACGCTCGATACTTCGGAGTCGCCCAGCGACGCCGTAGAGTGTTCATTGTCGCAAGTCTTGAATCCGACCGCGCCGGCGAGGTTCTCCTTGAGTGCGAAGGCTGCGAGCGGCATCCTTCGCCGCGCACGCAGAAGGGACAAGGAGTTGCCAGCGGCGCTGGTCATAGCACTGGAGGCAATCGGGACGGAGAACCCGCAGGGAGAGATTCGTCGCCTGACTCCGACAGAATGCGAGCGCTTGATGGGATGGCCAGACGGCTGGACAATCAGCCAATCCTATCGTTCCCGTCGCGCTTCGGCAGCAACGCCAATGTGACGGAGGGTCAGGCGCAGTCAATGGCACACAGCGCAGGAGCGCCGGCAGTGCTTCTTGACAGTCAACGTGGCACGCAAGACGAGGATGCTCTGCTCCCAGTCGGTCTGGACTCACACCGCTACCGCTGCTGCGGCAACGGTGTGGTCGCTCCAGTCGCTGAGTGGGTTGGCAGGAGAATCGTAGAAGTAGACCGCCGATGGCGGGAGGAGGGCAAGTGAGCAAGCAATACGAGTTCGTCAAGGCGGAGCAGCGCAGTCCTGAGTGGTTCGCACTTCGGGCTGACGGCATCACGGCGACCGACGTCTCGGTCATCGCAGGGCTGAACCCCTATAAAACTCCCTTTCAGCTTTGGGCGGAGAAGCTAGGGAAGTATCAGCCTGACCCAGTCGGACCAGCAGCGGTGCGCGGCATCCTGCTGGAGAACGCAGTGGCAGAGTTCTACGAGATGGAGACTGGCCGCGAGTTGCGCCGCAGCAACGGCATCGTCCGACTCAAGGAACTCCCCTGGGTGATTGCGTCACTCGACCGAACCATCGTCGGCGAGGACGGCTTGGTGGAAATCAAGACCAGCACCTCACCGCGCTGGAGCCTGCACCCAGTGCCGCCAGAGGTGGTGGCGCAGGTGCAGTGGCAGATGTTCGTCACCGGCGCACCGTGGTGCGACGTGGCAGTCCTGCTCGGTGGTTTGGTCTTCCGCATCGAGCGGGTGGCTGCGAGCATTGACTACCAGACGGAGTTGTACCGCAAGGCGGTGGAGTTCAGGAACGCGCTTGCAACGCAGACGCCGCCAGCCTTGCAGGGTCAGGACTCTGACGCGCTGGCGCAGGTGATGCCGCAGGCAAGCGAAGAGTACGCAAACGCAACCGACGGCATTGACCGCGTGGCGGCGTTGTATTCGGAAAAGCAGTATGAATCCAAGTTGCTGGACGAGGAGCTGCAGAACCTTGCCATCTCGCTGAAGGAAGCGATTGGCGAGAAGGCAGGCATCGTTGGCAACGGATGGCAGGCAACGTGGAAGCAGAACAAGGCGTCGGTCAAGACCGACTGGAAGGAGGTCGCAACGAAAGTGGACCCGAAGATCATTGAAGCCGCGACGCGGGAAGTTCCAGGCGCGCGAGTCTTCAAGTTCAGGACAGAGGAGGGTGCGTGAGCCAACCTGGACTGTTCGCGGCAGAAGAGCGCCCAACGCCAACTTCTCCGCGAGAGTTCTCAGTTCGCTCAATCGGCGCACCTGATGCGTGCAGCCTAAATGCAATGTGGCACTCAAGGTTCCCAGCAATCGACTGGAGCAATGTGGTCCGCAATCGCTTCTATGCCTGCTACGTCTTGGAACGCGATGGAGTCGCGTATGGGGTCGCCATCTGGTCGTCGCCAATCGCAGCGAACAGGCTCAAAGATGGACAGCGGCTACTTGAACTACGCAGACTGGCACTCTCGCCAGAGTGTCCAAAAAACACGGCGACTTGGATGCTGGCGCGGATGCAAGAGGACATCACGTCAAGGTTCCCTGAGGTCATCCGGCTCATCTCGTACCAGGACACAGAAGTGCATCTCGGCACCATCTACAAGGCAGCCAACTGGCGAATCGCAAACATTCAGCAAGAGGAGGTGAAATGGGACGGACCTAGAAAGCGCAACAAGGAGCAATCCACCGCTCCAAAAGCACGGTGGGAAATGGAACTGAAGAGGAGGAGCAAATGAGCAAGGACATCGCAGCGGCGCTCTTGGCGCCATTCGAGGAGAAGGACCTGAAGCATCGCCCAGGGCGAGCAGGGATGACGTTCACCTACGCCGACGCGCGAGCAGTCGCGCAGCGGCTGGATGACGTCCTCGGCATTGAGTGCTGGCAGTTCGAGGTGAAGGTCGCAGACGGCGCACGCAACGTCGTTCACGGCTCGCTCGCAGTGGTCATCGGTGGGAAGACAACCATCCGACAGGACTTCGGCTATCCGAACTCTGCACAGGATGATGAGCCGCTGAAGTCAGCGGCCAGTGATGCGCTCCGCAGGTGCGCCGCGCAGCTAGGAGTGGGCAGGAGCCTCTATTCACCAGAGAAGGGTGTCCAAGTACCACTTGCGAGGGTTCCGCGCCTCTCCGTGGCTCCTACACCCCTCTCCGTTGATTCTACGAGGGGGTCTGACCCTGCGACGGATGACGCAATCCTCGCAGCAAAGGCTGCAATGCTCTTTGCCGAGAACGTCGGCGACGAGACGTGCAGCCACGGCGAACTGTGGACGCTGAAGCCAGGCGGCGTGAGCAAGGCCAGCGGCAAGCCGTACAACGCATTCTGGGCGGCGAGCCACAAGACCCCAGACGGCTCGTACTGCAAGGACAAGCCGAGCCAGAAGTTCATCGCGTCGCAGGCGCCTGCACCGGCGAAGCCGAAGCTCGTGCCAGAAGACACTCAGAACCTAGAAGACTTGCCGTTCTAAGCGGCAGAGAAGGAGGAGGACTGAAATGAACCTTTGGATCAAGTGGTCAGCAGGAGCGCACAAGGACGCGATCATCGCCAGTCTCACCGACACGCAGTTCCGTGCGTTCGTCACGATTCTGGAGATCGCAAAGGAGATGCGGAAGGGCGGCGAGTTCC
>Ga0315902_10003047_pt1 | contig 25438 bp, 15 predicted proteins | sample LakEriMetagenome_9_FD_203523 | JGI IMG/M metagenome (GOLD analysis project Ga0315902, IMG submission 203523) | Freshwater fungal communities from buoy surface, Lake Erie, Ohio, United States - Buoy 12 MA117 | ecosystem: Environmental > Aquatic > Freshwater > Lake > Lake biofilm | place: USA... | reverse complement strand
ATTCCTCCCGAAAACACCAACCTAAATGCAGCATCTAAATCTCTGGGGTCTTTTAAGTTCCACTTGTGAGTTGATGAAGTTCCTCCGACAAACGGATATATAGCTTTCATTTTTGTCCAAATGCCGTAGCCTTTTAGGTCAGTTACAAGGGTATTGATTGCTGATTGCTGCGTGGCATCGGTAATTCCAGCAGCCGTAATGAATGCCTGTGCATCGGGATCAAGCGGTGCTGCACCACTACCGAAAAACTTTGGCCTTATGGATGGACCAATTCTTATCATATTAAGTAAGCAATAACGCTACCGCTTGTTAGAGTTATAGAGGAAAAATGTGAACCTTTTGCAGCAGTAATTAACATACCTTGTTTTATAGTCACACCTGTCAATCCAATTGTCGATGTAACGTCAACGCCAGCCGGATTTAAAACTTGTGCTATAACTGCATCAGAATTAACAATGAAACCCTGAAAACCACCTACGATAGGTGAAGTTCCACTTATTACTCTACAACCAGTTAAACCACCGGTAAAGTCGATACTTCTTGAGAAAACTTCTTGCATAATTCAAAGATACAATTTTTTTTTCAAAAAACAATCATACTTGCGTTGCTGTAACAATTACAGATGGTGCAAATGGAACAGTTCCAAAACCAGGATTTATTGACTCAATCTGAACACCTACATGATTAGCTGTCCAACGTAGTTCTATATTATCACCAGGATTGACCGAATAAAATAAATTCATAGCCAAAATATAATGTCCATTAATTCCTCCATGCGTACTAGGTACAGTAGCTACAGAGGTAGATGCTATTATATTTACACCATTGTATGCAAACCATGTATAAAAGTCTTGATCTTGATTGTGTATATTAGCTAGCTGAAGAGATATTTGAATATTGTATGTTCCAGCAGTTGAAAATACCAATTGATTTGCACCAAGTGTTACTCCATTACTATGAGAAGTAAAACCTATATCAACTGTTTTTTCTTGAAAAGCAAGTGCTAAATTTTGAGTGCCTTTATCGAAAAAAGCACCATAATTAAAAGAAGTTGCTGTTAAATATGTATTACTATCTACACTACCATCAGCTTTTAAAAATTGAGAAGATGTTCCTCCTGATTTTACAAAAGCATTTGCTGTTATTGAATTGGTTGTTGTTGAACCTAGGTCTGTGACTTGCTGTAAGTTCTGAGGCCCAACCCCACTCAAACTATCTAAATCAGTAACAATCTTTCTGATACGAATCTCTTGTGCCTTTAGCTCAGGATCACGATTCTTTTTATACTGCTGTAACAAATCATTGGCCTGTTTTAGCAGTTCCTGTCTTGTTACCTCAAATGCCATTATTATTTAATTTGATAGCCGGTATTGTATATTGTCCAGGTTCCGGCTGTAGTTACAATGTAGCCATTTGTTACCGCTTTAGCTTTTAACTCTATTCCTTTGGGAGTAAGTAGAAAAGCGTCAATCTCTGCTTGAGTTACAGAACAATTACCACAATTCTTAGCCCATCTATTTGCCACAGAAATAACCTTATCTGTTGTTGTATCGTTATAGCAATCGATATTCTCCAATGTCCACAATAGGAATAAGCCTTTTTTCTGAGACCATTCCTTTTGGCAACACGGACGATCATACTTCATAGCAGCTTGGATTTCGGCCTCGTTACTAACAATAGCCTTTCTCACCGCTAGGTAAGTACCGATATAACTATATATAGTAGCGTAAGCCATTAGCAACCGCAGTCTCTAATCATTGTGTCACAATCGGTAAGGAAATCATTGATATCCTGGTACAATTGCTGAGCCAAAGTATACTCTCCGCACTCAAAAGCCTGTACCATTTTGTCGTACATCAATTTAGCTTCCTCAAAATTGTTTGTGTCCATATCGCCCAAGGCAAGTTGACCGAGCTGACATCTCAAGACATTATCACGAAGAGCATATTTTGTAACTGTAGTAGGGGTTCCAAGCACTGTGAAAACAACCACAAATTTCCATACACCATCAGCAATAACCGGGTTTGTAGTGAAAATATTAGTCACATCAGCAGTTATTTCATACGCTCTTGATGAACCAATCCAAAAGGTAGTATTGTACAAACTATTGGGCGGTACGCTATCAGCGAAAATAGTGCCTGAAGGGTTGGTAACAGTCAAACGAACAGAAGTAACATCTGTGTTATTTCTAACAGGGTTAGGTGCACCCCAACCCGTAGGGTTTGTGATTGCATTATAGTCCCCGGTACTATCAGTAACGATAATCTCGTTCTTGTTATTGATAATACTTAATTTAATGTCCAGTGCCATAACTCAAAGTTACGAATTATTTTTTGAATTTCAATTAATCAAAAACGTATTCACCGTCTCTCAGCTTTATTACTGTTTTTTTTCTCTTTTTTGGATCTGGTTCCGGATCTCTCAGAGAATTCAAATAACCATATGCTTCTGTGTTTTCAAGCAATCTTTTGAAATTCTCTACAGTTAACCTACCGCTCTTGACAGTATTGAGAACAGCATTCTTTTTGACTTCATCAAAATCCGGATCGCTTTCGAGTGCATTGAGGGCTTCGTTTATACTACTTTTGACACCACCGCTTCTATTACCTTCCGTATCAAGGGGACCAAGCATCCAATCCAAGAATTCGTTTTTTACAGTTTCGTTATATTCTTCATCTGTTATGTTTGGATTATTTGCCCTTTTTTTCCATCCTTCCATCAAACTCTTAGCCTCAGATGTTGACCAAGCATCCACTAAAACCTGACCCCTCATTTTCTGCAATTTTCTTTGATCTTCGCTAGAAACATAGAGCGCATATGTTCCCTTATTATCTTTGAAAGTTACTGGATCACTGTATATTCTGCTGAATATATCATAGTTCTTTCTGTCTCCTGTGGCTCGTTCATACATATTTACCAAATCAAAAAGAGTAGCTGTTTTTTCGCTGCCGATTTTATTAGCTTTAAATCTTTCAGAATTCATGAAATCGGTCTTTTTATCTATATATTGATAATCCACATCAAGTTTTGCTCTCGAAAAATCTGTACCGGCTTTTTTATTTGTAAGTGCTACATATACAGCATCATTGTATTCAAAGTAATCTCCCTTTTTATATTCTTTATTTTTGTTGAAAGGTTTTACATTAGATACAAATCCTTCATAACTACTAAAGCTAAAGGGGTCTATTGATGCCTGTAAGAAAGCTAAGAATTTATCTGATGCACTACCACTACGAGTGTCCCAAAATGTACTCTTTTTGTATAGCTCTTCTTTATGAGGCCCAATCTGAGGACGATAGAATTCTGATGGTTTGAGACCGAATACTTCCAATGGAGCCACAAAATCTGAATCCGGTTCATCCGAAACTCTGATCCCAAAACCAAACAAAGGAGAACGAGAGGTTAATTTGGTCCACACTCGAGCAGTAATTTCTCCACTGAAAACTTCATTTGCCTCTAAATCAGGATTGAAATTTCTAAATGGATCTGCACTGATACCTTTTATTCTTTCAACAGGACTAAATATACCATAACTCAAGGTAGGAACAGTAAGTGCTGTGGTAGTTATTCCTGTCATATAATCTTTAAACGCTTTGCCAAAGTCACCTTTTGCAGCAGTAGCGAGTGTAGCTATATTTTGAATAAAGCTAAGCTGAGTAGCACCATTAGACAAACTTTCTGCAACCATTTGGAAACCAATCATACCAGCTAAGTCTTCCTCTGTTCCAAGTACTTTTTCTTGTTTTGCCTTTTGAACTCTATAAAAAGATTCTCCAGAACATATAGCACTCAAAGCAAAACCTAACATACCTAAATTTCTATAATCAAAAGTTATATCTCCTTTTTGCATTGTTTGTCCTCTAGTTTCTCCCATTAAAGATCTAACTAACTGAGATATGTTTATTTTAGCAGGGTCTTGTTGTGCAATACCGGCAGCACGGGCTCTTTTCTTAGCTTCATCATCGTCACCATAAGGAGCTCCTATTGCACCAGCTTTTAGTAAAAGCAAACCAATTCCTAATAACTGTAAACCTTGGAAAAATTCTGTCCAATATTGAGCAGCTAATCTTTGTTGTTCAAAAAGTTTAACCCGATCAGCCTCCATTTTCTTCTTCTTGCTCTCACTCATTGTAGCATTTTTATCAAGACTATAATTTTCTTGATAATTTCTCATCTCTTGAGACAATTTCATCTGAGCCCCAACTGCCAAAATAAGAGTAGTTGGTGTAGATGTAATTCTAAAATACTTTGCAAGTGCGTTTGTAGGAATTCGAACAAAAGGAGCATTTATATTTAATGCTATTCGTTTGGCAACAGAAGGCGCAGCATTTAAATTTTGAGTCGTTGCTGCTATTGTGTTTCGATCAAAAGGTTTCCCGGTTCCTTTTGCGTATTGCTTTAATTTTCTATTATAAATTTCTTCTTCTTTCTTTTCGAATCCTCCCATCATTTTACCAAACCAATTTACAACTTGGTTATCTGTTGCAAAAATTCTTCTGTTTCCTGCCTTCTCTGCTGCTTTTCTCAATTCTCCACTACCGATACTATTGAGTCGAATAAATCTTTGAACTTCAACTGGATCTGTTATGCCCATAGAATTAGCATAGGAAGCAAGAAACTCATACATTCCTAATTGCTGAAAATATCTATCGCCAGAGAGTGCGATTGCTCTTCCTGTTATAGTAGGCAGTACTCCAAAAAGACCTCTGAAGAAAGTAGCAATTGTATCGTAACCCTGGCTATGCTGCAAAGCCAAAACAGGTTTTCCATTTGCATCTTTTTGTTCCATGGCAACCAATACTTTATCAAATGCATCTGCCCATTCTTCATCAGTAAAACTTTTTTTATTAGGTAAGAAACTTTCTATGAGTTTTGCAATCATTCTATAAGACATTTTGAAATCTCTAACACCATCTATTTCCGCTCCACCTTCTAAAAAGTTTTTCTCTGATACAGTTGACTGAGAAACACCTTTGAATACAATTGCTTTGATCTGCTCCCAACCTCTTTGAGCAGCCATTTTACGATACAAAGAAGGATCCACACTTACACCGGTTCCTCTTTTTAGTGCTTCTGCTGCCAATGGTACTTTTCCACCCATTGCTTTTGCTGCTATCTGAGCCCCAACCATTTTATCGGCTAAAATCCTTGTCCAACCCAAAACTTTTCCTACGCCTCTTCTAGGCATATTGGCGAGCATTTGTTCGATGTTAGAAGGAATACCAATAAATATTGTTCTAAATGAAAGAAGTGCCATAGAAGTTACAGATGTAATAAATCTAGAAAACAAAGGCTTTCTGCTTCCGTACAATTTATTAATAAAATCTTTTAACTCCCTAGCGGCATTTTCATGATCAGCTTTTGCTTTATCAAAGGCTTCAAATTTAGGATCTGTAAGGGCATTTGCTCCTTCTTCTAAATCTTTTGTTGCTTTTTCGAATTCTCCTTTAGTTTCTAAATATTTTTTAACACCAGCTTCTATTTTCTTTCTCTGTTCTTCTGTAACTTTAAATAGTTTTTTCTTTTTGGTAAAAAGTTGTGATTCTCTCAGCGTAGCAGTTTCAAGATTCTTGATAATCAAATCTGTGAGACCCTTTTGAGTCATAAATAAACCACGACCCATACGAAGTATTCTACCACTAAAAGACAATAGACTAGTCATATTCAAAATTTGCTCTTCTGTCATTTCTTCGCCCTTGAGCATCTTTTGAAAATTTTCTAGGTTATTTCTATTCTGAGCCCTCACTTTATCGGTCACAGTTTTCATGGCCTCCTCTACTCCGCTCATTTCAAAAACATCTGCTGCTGCTTCGACTAATTGTTCTGCGGTAGCGAAGTCTTGGAGTTCTGTGAATATAGAATTTGCTTCTCCAAGATTTTTAAGAGTTTTACGTGAGCGGATATCATCATCAATCTCACGAATAAAATCAGGGTTATAATTTTTAGAATCTATTGCCCTTTGGATGGTCTGTCTATACTCTGTTCCAAACAATTCGTCTAACACATCAGTATCTGCCCCATCTTCATAGAACATTTTGAAAAGTTCGAAATCGCTATACTGATCTTTGAGTTGCTGATAAACTTGAGCATAATCCAAGCCAGGATTACTTTCCATAAACTTTTCAATCTCTGCTCTACGCTTTGATATTTTATCTTGGAAATTTTTTACAAAATCTTCAAATTTCCTTACAGACTCTTTCTTTATATACTCTTCTAATTGAGGAATAAAACGCTTAATTTGTCCAATCGAATAACCTTTTGCTTCTAGATGAGCCCCAATTTGTTCGGGTGTAGCGTTGGGATTTTGTGCTGTATAATCATTATATGCTTGATTTATCTCTTGCTTAATCTGAGCAGATGTTTTAACAACAGGAGCAGGAGTTGGAGCAGCAGTAGGAGTTGGAGCAGCAGTTTGCTGTTGTTGCAATTGAGTATTAGCTCTTCTAAATACGTTAGGCAAATACTGTTTAACACCACGACCAAATTGTTCTACCATCTTTTTGGTAAAATCTGCAAATTTGCGTGACCCGGCTTCTATGTGATACATAGCAGCTTTTACTAAATCGCCTATCTTACTAAAATCAAATCCAGATGGTAAGTTAGGATTACGGAGATTCTTTACTGCCTGGTCATAATCTTCTTTTGTTACGATTGTGTTCTGAGACCCATAACCTTCGGCTGTACCTTCGGTAGGAGTAACTTCTGTGGGAGGAGTAGTTGCTTCAGGTGCAGTCTCTGTTGCTGTAACCTCTGCTTCGGGTGCAGCCTCTGTAGGAGCAACTTCCGTAGGAGCAACTTCCGTAGGAGTAACTTCCGTAGGAGTAACTTCCGTAGGAGTAACTTCCGCAGGAGCTGCTTCTTCTGCAACAGTAGATGGCACAGTACGTGTACCATTTGCATTAAGCTCCGGCTTATTGATTTTGGCAATCAGATCGATGGGGATAATATTCCCTTCGGGAGTTTTGATTACGTTTTTAGGTGCAGCATCTTTGAAAATAACTTCTTCGTTACCAAATGCATCTTTACCAACATATAATCTTTCGTTTTCTGTAAAACCTAAATTATTGAAATAATCTTTTATTTCCTGTTCTGTAGCTTCTTCTCCTTGGATATAGGGTTGCTCAGTGATAATTTCAAAATTACCTTCCGCATCAGTACCAAAACCTACAACAGTTATTTTTGCTGCTGGAAAATAAGCATTGCTTAATGTAATGCTGTCAAGTGCTTCTCTTAATGTAAAATAATTTCTAGTATTAGAAGATTTGATTACAACACCACGTTTTCTATCTAACCAAACTACAGACTCTTGACCGCTATTAATAGGTTTTCCGTGCTGCTGTTTTAATTTGGCGTGAGCGTCTTCGGTCCAAATACCCTTTTTCTTGGCGTATTCTTTTACAATCTCCTCTTGCCTGTCATTGCTTTCGTCCTGCGTGTCTGTTCCTCTATCACTTTTTCCAGTGATAATGGTTGCTTCAACATGGATTGGACCTCCTTCAATGAGGCCTCGTTGCTCTGTCGGTGAAAATCGTTCAAAGTCAACATTTCCCGATTCAATTTCTTTTCCATAATCTTCTATCTTTTGCAAAGATACATCAGTTACACCCCCTTGTGCAACTTCTGTGCTTATTTCTTGTAAATTTGTTTTTGTCTGAGGCCCAACTGCTTCGGGCGTAGCCTCTATAGGACCAACACCCTCTTCGCTAGGAATAACCTCGGCAGTAGGTTTAGTCTCAGGAGCACCTTCGAATGTTTCCATTGCAACAACCTCAGTCGGAGACGCTTCGATGTCTATAGTATTAACTGGCTCCTCTGCTTCTTTTTGATCCAAATTTTGTTTGGTTGAATCCATCATTTTTAAGCTAGACTCAATCGTTTCTTTTTCTTCCAGGCTAATATTTGGATTCTGTAATTTTTCTTCGGCTAATTTGCGAACATCGTCAAAACGAGTAGCTTTGATAAATAGTTCGGGAGTGTTAAATGCAGAAGACATTACAGCTGAACTTGCGGCATAAACAGCTAATTTTCTAGAAAAATCGCTCACATCTTTTCCAAATGTATCTTCGGCAGATTGAGCAAAATCAAAACCTGTTTCTGATAAAGCATTGGTATATTCACCAACAAATTCTTCGGCTGTTTCACCGACTGTACCAAACGCAACTTTCGATAAATAACGAAGTACAGGATTCCACTGTGCTCCTAGTTTATTTAATCCTACTTTATCATAAATACCTTCTGAGAATAAAGTTTCACCTACACCAGTCGCACCTGTTTCGCTAGTTGGCGCATATGTTATGTAACCATGGGCTGCACTTGCAACCATATCAGAAACAAAGCTAGCAAACTTTTTGCTTCCGGTTACTTTTAATGCACCCCTTGTAATTGGTCTCAGATATTTAGAAGCACGAATCGCTTCAACACCTGGAGCTACGCTTCTAGTGGCAATAATTTCAGCCATTATAGGAATAGAAGCACCCATTGCTCCAACAGCTTCTTCACCAATGGTCAATTCTCTCTTTTCCTTTTCTTCCGGTTTTAATTCGATAACACCATCCACCGCATCAACGTAAGCACCATAATCGTCTTTTAATGTGCGATATTGTGTTTGATAATCTCCACCAGGAAGAGCTGATTTTAATTGCTTTACAAATTGTCCTGTCTTGTCTGTGGTAACTGGCTCAATATCTGTGTTTGTAAGAATACGAGAGTTAATAGCCGAAAGCTGAGCTTTGTATTTATCCAATGTCCCAAAAGAATTTTTCAGTGCTTCTTCTTGCTCATCAGTCATTGTACCCGAAAGACTTTTCAGCCATCCTTTTCCTCTCCACTGAGGACCTAATTTTCTATCGTAGTCTTGCTCTAAGAAGTTGACCTTATCCATCAAATTACTTCTTATTTCTTTGAGCTTATCTATATCTGTGTTTTTATATACCTTTATAGCATCGTCTAAGTATGCTTTAAATACAAGTGCTCTTTTTGGTGCTGAGGCCCGATCATAAAGTTTTCCGTCTTCAGGATTATATAATCTCTGTCCACCTCCAACAAGACCGCTCATTTCTTTCTGTAAAATACCTAATTGCTTATTCCATTGATCATAACCAGCTTCACCAGGTCTTTTGCGATTAGCTATGTGAGCTTCTAATTCTCTTGCCTTATCGCCTACACTAATACCGTATTGTTTAGTTAATAAATCTAAACCGTATTCATTTTCTTGCTCTCTGATTTTGTTAATTTTTTCAGCAGTTGTTTTACCTTCTACCTTAGAAAGTTTATAATCAACATCTTCAACTTTAGAATCAAGAAATTTATTGATATAATTTTGTACTACAACTTCAGCATTCCTTGGTGATAAACCTTTATTTTTTAAGTAAGTAACAAAATTATCTTTGTCAAAAAATTCAGTAGGTCCAGTCCATCTACCTATATCCATAGGTTTTGATAAACGCACTCTTTCGTTATTGTATAATATTTCTCCGATTTGTTCATCAGTGGGAGCAGCTGCCGTTTTAATCATTGGACGATAAGCATTACCGCTTGCGTCCATTTCGGTTTGAGGACTAGGAGTTTCAAAAACAAATTCATTTCTTTTGAATTCATTTTGATCTTCTAGCATCTTAATTAAAGACGCTTGTTCTTGAACAGGTTTTGCAAATTGTTTTGCTGTCTCAGTTATTGCTGCTTTTTTAACTAATTGAGTAGCAACTTCCTTTTGCTTTTGTTCTAATTGTTTTTTCTGTCCTGCGAATTGCTCATTAACTGGACCAACATCAAATGTTCTTCCTTTTAATTCGCTAGCAGGTTTAAATAATGGCTCTTCTTTTTTAACAGGAGTTGGCTTAACAGGACCAGGACCGCTAGCAAGAGGACCTCCTTTTGCTCCGCTTACAGAAGTATCTTCTATACCCATTTCCATGTCCTGAGAATCAACCAAATCAGTTGACACAGGAGGAGCAATAGGCATCTGTTCTGAAACATTCTCAGTCTCAGTTACAACTGCCTGGGGCTCAGATTTAGAAACGGATGGAGAACCGAAATCTATAGATCCTAAGGCTGAACTCAAAATACCGGTTCGGCCTGTTTCTTTTTTTTTTAATAGGTTATTGAACTGATCGAAATCAATGTCTTCGTCTTGAAGAAAGGCATCATAAAAACTTTGTTTGTTTTCATCAGGTAATTTTTCCAAATAGCCTTTTAACTCTTCTGCTGAATTCAACCCAGAGCTAGAAAAAATTTCATCCTGGGAGAGCCTATCGTAAAGCTCGTTTATGTTCTGAATAGCCATTATTCAAAGATAATAAAAATTTTTTAATAAAGTGTAGAGTCTAGATAACTTTGCTAAAAGAGTTTAGTCTTCTTTTAGACTTTTTTTAACTTTAGCTATATTATCAGCTTTTGATTTTTCGTTAGCAGCTTTTGCTTTCATTGACTCAATATATTTTTTAAACTGATTTACGGCAGTCGGTTTAAGAGCTACCTGTGCATCTAAGTTGCGGAAGTTTTCTTCTTTGATATAGTAGAACTGATTAGTACCACTCTTAAGTCTAACAAACACACCAGCTTTCTTTATTTTGTCTGGATTGTCTCGTTGAAGGTTAATAGGAGCACCTTTATCATCCGTATAAAGAATAAATACCCCATCCGGTTTCACGTTTGATAGCGTTCCACCTGTTGTTGGGCCAGCATCTTTAAAGCTTCTATCGAAAACTTGACCTGGTGAAAATGCTTGACTCAACTCTTTTCCGAATGTAAATGTATATTGACCTCCTTTAAAACCAGGATCAGATGTTTCTGAACTCTTGAACTTACCATCGTTAAAATCAGGTTGACCAATTGCTTGATCTACCGGTTCTCCTGCTGAAACATTTACCACTGTTCCGCCTCTCGGTGCAAAAGCAACTCTTTCAGATAGTTTTGGATTAGTATATATACTAACTCGATTCATAAGATTTTGTTTGATAAGAGCCAAATCTTCCATATTTGTAGTTCCATCCGGATTCTGCCTCAGATTCAAATTATTCTGATCTGCGTATTGACGAACACCATAAGGATTGGTTGCCAAATAAGTATCAACAACATCTTCAATGGTTTGAATTTCATTGATGTCTTGGAATAAATCTTTATTGTTTTTAAGAATCTCTTGGGCCTCAGCAATAGTTGTTGGTCTTTTTTGTACTTTTTTGGTAATTACTGAACCAAAAGCACCGGGTTTATCAACCTCTTTATATTCAATAGTAGGAACTTTTTGAACCTGAGACACAATAGTTTCAAGCGGTTTTTGATTTGCAAATGGAGTATAAGATATACTGCGATTAGGACGAATAATAAAATCGGGAGCTTTTGAAGCATCAAATTTCTTTTCTTCAAGTCTTCTTGCGAAATCATTTAAATCTGATGCATTCTCATATGCCTCATTGTATTTCTTCCATTCATTTGAGAAATAAGTATTTCCTTTGTCGATGGTAGCCGTTCTATTATCGTAATCAGACAAATCCTTCGACAGAGTTTTTAGTTCTCTTAAATCCAAATCAAATTGTGTAGATAAATTACCTACCATATTGGTATAAGTATTTGGATATTCAGTTTTTAAATCTTTGAGTTTTTGTAAATATTCAAAACTCTTTTTTCTAACTTCCGGAAAAACAAGTCGATGCCAATCACCAGAAGGAATTTCAAATTTGCTTTCTGCCTCTTTAGCTCTTTTAGCTTCTTCAATACCTCTTTTAGCAGCACGATCAGCTTCTTTTAAACCAAGCTGAAATTGCATTCTACCGAGTTGCTCGGCTACCGTGTTACGACCTTGTAGAGCTATTGCTCCACCTAATGATGGTTGTTCTGCCATGTTTTATCTAAATCTTGTTTTTGGAGTAGAGTATCTTGTTCCTAAAGTAGGAAGACCTAAATTATAATTAAATTCTTCTCCTGGATATTGTCCTATTCCGCTCATTAAATTATTAGATGGAAGAGAAGAGAAAGTTCTAGTATTAAGTGTCGGAGCCCCAATGTTTAACTCAGAACTTCCAGTTGGAAACATTCCAGCTTGCCTTCCCATTAATCCTTCAAAAGAAGTAGAAGGTGTCATTGAACCTGTAGCAGGAGTTGTAGGAGTTGTAGGAGTTGTTTTTCTAACTCCATAAATATCTCTTTGTAATTGTCTATTTTTTTCTGCCTCTCCAAGTTGCATTTGACTCATTGCCAATCCGCTTATTCCACCAAGAACATTTTGAACTCCCTGTTGCATAGCAAGACCATAAGCCTGTTCCATTTGTTGACGCTGCGCTAGACGCTGAGCAATATCTGCTCTTTGCAATCCGGAGATAGCTTGATTTGCACCTACCATACCAGCCATACCTGCTCTTTGAGCAGCTTCGTTCTGAGCCCCAAGACCAAGGGCAAACTGACCGGTATTAGCAGCATTCATACGAGACAAAGCAGAAGACATCTGTCCACCGCTTAAATCCATAGCTGCTCTCTGCTGACCTAACTGAGTAGCTGCAAATTGCTGCTGAGCTAAATTTCTTGTTGCCGGAGTGAGACCCTGACGAAACTGTTGTTCATACAATCTGCGATTTTCTAGCAAAGGTCCAGCAGAATCCATTAAACTAGGCATTCTCTGCTTTTGCAGTGCTCTCTGACCTTGCTGAGCTTTAAAAGTTTGGTATAAACCATAACTAGTTTGTGCTGCTATAGCTGCTATAGTAAGTGGATCCATATTACAAATTTACTTATTTATTATTGATTATACAAACGTGGACTTGGACGGAATTTGATTATAAAGTTTTTAATCTTCTGATTTCCGCCCACAGACTCAAGACTCATCTTAACTTTCAACCAATAACCCCACAAACGAGATGTGTCTGCGTTATTGACCAAAGCTGATGTCATATCATTTTTAATTGGACTATACCACAAATCTTCTCTAAGTTCAAACTCAGTTTCATCCAAAACAGTATAATGATTTTTTGTAGTAAATACTGTATTGTATGGTCTCTTATCCGAGTTAACTAGAACTGCCTCATAATGCTTAATCAAATCTGCATCGTAATTCATTACTGCTGTTATATCAGGAGCAGTATAAACACTATAGTAATCGGACTCAGGACCAACATCGTGCAACCACAGATACTTTTCATCGGTAGGTTTGGGCGAGTAGTAGATATTATTATATCTCAAATATATATTGGGCCAGTACGAATGGAAAGATACAAACCCATTTTTCTGTTCATCATATGCAATGGTAAAACAAGTGTGTGCATATGGATCCTCTCCTGGTACAATCTTTTCCCAAAAAGTAGTCCATGATGCTCCACTTTCAGGTCTATTTGTATTATCTCCGGTGTGAGCTAATTTACACTTGTATGCAAATGGCAATCCGGAAGCATGGAAAATTAATGGAGAACTGTAAACATAATCACCTTCGTCAAAGGTTGTTGGTTCCCAGTTTGGGATATTATTATTATATCCTTTGAATGTAAAAATGGCTTCAGAATACTTATCGTTCCATATGCCGTGTACGCCTTGTCCTGTAAGAGGATGATATTTTTCTGAGACCCAAGTAGTATTATTATTCAAGAATGAAACAAGGCCTCTATCACTTATCACTCGAACACCGTCCTGTCCAAATCGCATCATTTTCTTAAACTGCTCATTGAACCAATACACAGTATCTTTACCGGTGTTTGTTTTACCCTTAACCAATTGCCATTTTCCAAACAGGCCAATAGAACTTATCTGCTGACCACGATAGCCCAATATACTACCGCTACCCACAACAACATCACTACCGGAAGAGGCATTAGAATAAGTAGCATCCCGGAAGTATTGTCTTTGGAATGAGAATGGCTGCCAGGTGTAGAAATTATTATCTATTATATCATGGTGAGTGATCGGTCCTAAGGTTAGGTCTAAATCGGCATAGTCTAACGGTTGAAAAACTCTATAGTTATCTTTCTGAGACCCAATCACTTTTTTAGCTGACCAAACAATTCTATTGGGCATACTTCCATCGTAAGTAGAATTTATATTATAACCTAATTCAATTATTGTCCCATCTTTGGGAGTATAGCCATCGTTATAATTATTTTGCTTGCTTACTTCGGGCCATTGTTCTGTCCAATATAAAACACCAGAACCCCAAGTTCCAGCAGCAAATGTACCACCTTTATCCTTTTCTATTTGTTGAGGATAAACATTTCCTGGTCCATTAAAATCTCCCGATGTTTCGTTAACATCAAACATTTGAGTATTTAATCTATTTTGACTATAAAAACTAAATCCTACTCCAGCACCATGAAGTTTTGCTGAGTCGGTCCAAGTATTATTTCTTAGTAACATATGAGATTTTTGGGTAAATATATCTCCTCCAAAAATTCTTACGTTATTAACTACACCATTTTGCCCGACTGTTAAATATTTAATATGATAAACAGTTTGTTCTTTGTTTACAGGATACTTTTTATTTGCACCTAAATCTCTAAATATTTGTCCATAATAATTTCCAATTTCGTTTGTGCTATATGGAGCACCTAATGCTGCAACAGGTGTAGTCAATTTAAAAACTTCACAACTTGTATAAGTCAACCAATCTGCATATGTAGGAATATTACCCAAAGCAAAAGTTTCTCCATCCATTACTCCTTTATTCCCAGTATCAATATGTATAGAAGAAATTAAAGAATAATCTACATAGTCATATGGAAAATTTATTTGATCTCCAAAATAACCAGATGTGTCACTATATGAACTAACAGCTAAACCAGATGCTACTCCTCTAAATCTTGTTTCATCAGAAATATTAAAAGGCAATAAAATTTTTAATTTATCAGTAGAACCAAATGAATAACTTTCTCCAAAATATAAATCAGGCGAATAGAAAAATAATCTTCTTTGATTTTGAAAACCACCTGGAAGTGGTACTCTAGGACCTTCCCATAAATTTAAAATACCGTAAGGATGCCATTGTCCTCCGGAAGATAAACTAGTAAAAAAATAACCAGTAGCAAGTACTTCAGGAATTCTTTCTGCACGAACAAAACGATAACCAGAAATTAAATCACGAAGAGGTGTATCTCCAAGTCCGCTTCCATCAGTATCAACAAGATAATCTAAATTGAGATTGTGAAATTTAAGATAATATACTTTTGTTAATGTAGCTGCACTATTTGTCAAATTTGGATCTATTTTTGCCAATCTAAAACTACCTGTACCATTAGTAATTAAATTCTCAATGAATCTTGTTCCGTAATAATCTAAAGTCAGCTGAAATGTATTCTGAGTTGCGTTAACAATAGTATAAACAACATTGTTAAATAAACCAGCTAGTCCGCTTGTTATAGTAATTCTAACTTCATCGCCATTTTCATAACCATGATTATTAATAGTAAAAGTATTTGTTCCAGCATTCGTTGAACCAATAACTCTATTTCTTATATCTCTTCTTGAACTTGCTAAATCAATATTGTAATCTAAACTATCAATTCTAATATCATCAACCCAAAAAGGAGCACTCCATTTTCCTGTGTTTTTCCATTGAACTTGAATACCAAAACGATAAGTATCGTTAATCATATAACCAGTATTGTTCAATACATTTTGAGGATCTTGATATTCTCCGTATTGATACGAAGGATTTGATGATGTAGGTGCACCAGGTTTTGCTATGCCCGTAATATATTTTTGAGTAACGCTATGGGTAATCTGCGAGGCCCAATCAGAAAGATTATAATCAATCTGCTCTGTTAAATTACTCATAGTCATTCTGTTGTCAAATATCTTTACGGTTTTAACTGTTAGATATTTAGATGTGATAGCGACTAATTCGTTATTTGATAATGGTATATTTTCTTGACCTTGATTATTATGAACAAGCTCTATTTCTGTTTGATCATTCTTTAGTGTAAAACGCTGAACTACTTTAGTAGAAAAAATATCTCCTTCATATTCTATTGCAACAAGTTCAAAGAATTTATAAATACCGGCAGGAAAATTTTTCAGTTTCATCCTAACTGATTTATTGGTAATTGTACCAACTTCATCACCAGCTATCCTATAAGGAATTGTTGATAATACTTCATATAAATTAACTATTCCTGTAGGATAAAGAAAATCTGTTGCAACTAAATCATCAGTCAAGAATCGACCTGTATATCTTTTATTTCCGGCAGTTACAGCACCTTCTCCTTCTATTACTTGCAATTCATCTATATATGCAGATGGATTACGATAAAAGAAAGCTGTTTCTTCATCAATGGTTTCATATTCGTATCTACCGCCTGTGGTAAATAAGAAGCCATCAACTGTCGTAACATTGGCTGTTTTTAAATACATGGCCCTTGGCTTATTGTTGCCATCGGTCCAATAGAAATTTATCTGATTACCTATCTCTTCGATTTCAGCCTCAATTCTTCTATTAGGCGAAAAACCTAATTGTTTGCTTCGGATTAATCTACGATAAACATATTTTCCCTCGTTTGTACCAGTGCCTTTGAAGAGTACTCCAATTTCACTAACCTCGGAAAAATTACCTATTGTATTAGATCCTGCTAACCACAAGAAAACGTAATCATCTAGTTGCTGAGACCCAACCACTTTGAATGTTCCAGGTGTACCAATATACTCTCTATCTGCTTTAAAACTACAGAGAGTAGATATTGTACTTTGTACCTGTAGTAAAAAGTCATTATCGTGAGGAGTAGTAACCTGGAAAAAGTAACTATTTGCTGTAGGACCAACAGCCACAGGACCATATATAAAAGGCGCAGCCGGATAACCAGCAGCTAAACCTAAAGTTGTTAAAACAGCCTGTAAAGAAGTAGCGTAGTTAGCCGGTACTGTAGAGCTTATAGAAACACCATTCGAAGAAAAAGCATTACCAGCCGATGTAGTAAGAGTAATATTACCAACATTGGCAGCAACTGAGTTATTTAACAAAGGAGTTAAATCAAAGTAAACACGATACGATTTTGTCTTTGTTGTATAGTCTGGAATATAATCAACCGGAAGTCCTAAATCATTTATCGCTGTAATTACATTCTTATTGCCCAACACCGACATAATTCCACCAAAGTTTTGGTCTCCGGTATGACGATGGCGTATATCGTTTGCATCAACGTAATTACCCTGGTTTACATATACCAGTTCTGTATCTTTATCTAAATTGCCCGAAGGTGTTACTCTTACCTGCATTATACGTTAGCGAGTTTTTGTGTTTGATATTCTCTTTGATAGTTTGCCATTACAGCAGTTCCAAAATCATTTATGTATCTACGGGTATATTTCCAACCAATATACGCAACCAACATTCTTTCCCAATCATCAGGAATGATTATATTATCATCTTTATCAGTATTGAGTCCGAAATAATGGAACACAATCTTTGTTCCATCAACCATGGCTAAAGCATGATCAAAAATAATTGTATCACCTTGGATTACATAATCGATATCCGGACAGTAGTGTTCATTTGTATTACACAAAGTAACACGAATTACCTTGAACCAATTTACAGGAAGCGTAGCCTTTGAATCATAGATAACAAGCGTTTTGCTCTTCTCTACATATTTATTCATTGTTTTGTGAGACCGAATCGCTTGGTTAACAAGCACTTCAAACCACAAAGCATTGTTCTCATACGAGCAATTCAATTCTTCGCAAGCTGCTGATATAACGTCTTCTAATCTCATTATTTAGGAATATTTGTAATACCAGGCTCTACTGGACGAGTAGTTTTTCTAAACAGATCCTGAGTCACCATCTGAATAATATCGTGCTTCAAGTTCTCATCCACCGGGTAATGGTCAGTATCTTTGTTAAAATTTGGAATGGTAGTAGGATTGTTGAACATTGCACGAACCATAATATGCTCCAATTTAGAGTTGTTATAGAACTGCAACACCAATCTGTTTTGATCCAAATGTTTGAAATCCCACAAGATATCTTTCTTCTTCGAAAAGATTGAGTGCCGAGTAAGAGTTGTAAAACCTTTGCGAATCCTTACGAATGGCTTCAGACCATTGGCATGACCAACGTATACAAAACCATCGTTCATACCATCTGTGCTAATTACGTTAGGACACTCAAAAGTAACATACTCACAATTCTTATCTCTGTCTCCAAAACTAACATCAAGTGTTTGTACCCAAGCATCATTGATAAACTTACCAAACTTCTTTAGATAGGCAGCAATAAGGTGAGCCCGGGCAGCATGAATTTTAACCTCAATATACTCATCATCAAAACGAGTCTCATTGTAAGTCATACCACTGAGCAAATCACTTTTTATTTCATCGACTATTTCGCCTAGGTAAATCATGGATTATTAATAATATCTTGTGAGGCCGATTGCTTAGCCTGGTAATCACGGATAGATGCAGAGAAAGAAACAGCGCATTCATCCATCAAATAATAAAGAAACTTCTGCGAATAAAAGTCTGTCAGAAGAGTAGTAGTATTTCCGACATCAATAGTATGTGGAGGAGTCCGGATATAATCTACTGTAATTGAAGTAGCATTCGGAGTTAGTTTTAACATCCTGTTCTGACCGGTTCCGTTATTGAGAAACTCGTAACGAGGAGTAACTGCATTAGCTCTGTGGAAAGACCCACCCTTACGAGTAGAAGACATCTGCCTAATTTCTCTGTCGTAGAAATAAACATAGGTTCCAGCAGAGGTAGCAAAGTTACCTAAAGAATCCTTAGCCTGGAAAGTATCTCCATCTACTTTGGTAACAGTAAATGTGGTCACGCCAAATCTAACAGTAGACCCTTTTCTCAAAGGATGGTTCACACTTGTCAGAGTATTACCGCTTGCTGTTACTGTTAAGTTCTGCTCAAATCTTGCTAGCACACGCATCATGTGCATATAGAACGGAATCTCGTTAACAGGAGGAGTAGGTGTAGTGGCATTAGCATTCAAGATGTAAACACCACCAACAGGAGTAAATGTTTTCTCCTTTACTTGAAATCCAACAAGCTCATCGGCCTCAATCTCAAACGAGAGATTGTGCCAATATCTATCAACAAGGCGAGCCATGGCCTCTTTGATTAAGGCATTGGCTTTGGCATTATCCAAGTAAGCCGTATATACCTTATCTATTTTCTGTTGAAGATATGACCAAAATTGTGCACCAGTCATTTATTCAAATTTACAAAAAATAATCCAAAGAAAAAAGGGCAGAATTTTCCGCCCCTTTTTTTAATCAGGATATAACAATTATTCTTCTTCTTTCTTGCGTCCTACCTTCTTGGCTTCCTTCTTTTCGATAGAAGTATTTACCGGAAGTAGATCAGCTAAATCTTGAGGGATGTTCAACTCATCTATAGTTTCAATATTTTTTACTTCCATAGAATCGTATTTATCAACCTCGGGCTTGATGTAATTCTCGAACAAGTCGCTATCACTGAGGATCAAAGAAACAACAGAGTCTATATTCATACCGGCATTTCTACCACCGATTTTGTATACAGATCCTTCTTTCTTCACAATACCATAAGATACTGCCTTGTTAGCATAGATGGTAGCAATCCTCTCATTAGACCTTACTGACAAATAAGTAGAAACCATATCTCTTTTGGCAATAGCAATTCCGGAAAGAGTTAAACCAATAAGATGCAAGTATACCTCTTTGTCGGACATTCCTCTTGGATCTGAGCCCAAAGCAAAAGTTAAATCTCTTCTTTCCATTCCGGTCATTTTACTTACGTTCTCAACGCAACTCAATTTGCTAATCAGTGCTTCAAAATCAACACGCACCTTTTCTTCTTTGATTTCAAAAATGAATTGTTCTGCAACGAAGTTTGGATTATCGTAACCTTCAGTTTTTACAAGTGGATGATTCTTCCAAAATTCAATCACTGCCTGGTCTACAAAATCATTGTCGTCAAATGTAAACGACAGGGGATAACCAGCTTCAAATGTGTGCTGGAATACACGATCTTTTTCGTCCAATACAAGGACAACCTTTTTGCCGTTTGACAACAGATATTTTTCTTTATCTGTTTTCTTGTCACGATACGAACCTACGATGGTAACACTACCACGGGTACGCTGAGGAGTAATTTGCGCTTTTATTCTCATAATATCTTTTTACAAATATAAATTATTTTACTTGATAAAACCAAAAAAAGAGGGAGATTTTTATTTCCCCCTCTCTTTTTTTAAGGAATGATTAATTACTTAACCAGCAGAGCTGACAAGCCAGTAATCAAGTTGGCGTTGTTACCACCGTCTACGATGTAGATGATGCTCTTCTCAGTGTCGCCAGTTCCGCTTCCTACAGCTTCAGTTCCGCTGTAAGTTTCGAAAATCAGAGCACTGTAGTTAGTACCAGCAACAGGCAGACCAGTGGTTGCGTTGAAGTTACCAGAAGCAAGCAGCTGAGCACCGGTAGCACCAATCTGGGGTGAGCCAGCGGTAGTTACAGAAGCACTCAGGTTAGCACCTACGCCAAGAGCGAAGATAGGGAATCCAGCTTTAGCAGTAACGGTCAGGGTCTCAGTACCAGCACCACCAGTTTGAGTAGCAACTACACGAGTGCTCCAAAAAGGATGGGCATTGATAGCAGCTACGAAAGCGTTAACAATAGCCAAACGAGTAGCAGTAGCAGTAGAAGTGTACTGGAATACAGCTTGGATTTCCTGAGGCAGGTTGTTATCGAAAGCCTGTCCTTTTTCTGCGCTCAATACGATACGGTAATCAGTATTATTAGCAGCAGTAGGAGTAACAACAACAACACGCAGAACTTCAGCAGCAAAAGCACGGTAAGTACCGTTCTTAACACCGAGCAGGTAGATAGGGAAGTTTCTCAGAGCAGCAGGGGTAATAGCAAGAGTATTAGCACCGCTGAAGTTCAGATAACCACCTTTGTTTACAGCGTCAGTGGTAGCAGTAGCACCAGCAGCAACTGAAGGGAAACAGTAATATTCGAAAGATTGTGACATGATTTATTTCTCCTTATATTAATTAGATAGCGAATTCGATCAGACCCATTCTGTCTGCAACACAGTACAAACCACAGTCAGAAAGAATGTGGAAGTCAACACCGTCAACATCGCTAGTACCCAGAGAAGCCATAGTACCGCTAGAGATAGCAGCCTTAATGGTGCTAGGATCACTGCTGTCCAAACCGATCATACCGGGAACGTAGTTAGCGATAAGTTCATCGTTGTTGAAGTGATACTTCTGGAGGGCAGCGATAGTTCCGCTTCCGTCAGCAGCAGGGATAGGAGTCATGTCGATGAAGTAAATAGAATTGCTCATCTTAGGTTTGCCGTTGATAGCAGAAAGTTCACCACGGAACATTTCGTCATCCAGCAGAGCCCAACGAACAAATTCGATTTCAAGACCAGCGTAAGCATACTTCATTACGTTCAGACCGGTAACTGAAGTTCCACCGAAAGTGTTGGTAGTACCAGCAAATTTGATGTAGTCACCGAGGATAGTCTGAAGACGAGCCAAAGCAGCAGAACCCATAAGAGCTACGAGTTTACGTCCACCTTCAGCAGATACACGAACCATTTGCTCCAGGAAGTCGTTGAACACGCTCTGAGTCAGTTCAGCAGTCAGAGACAGGTAAGAACCACCATTGTTGATGATAGACCAACGCAGACCACCGGTAGTGTAGTATTCACCCTGAGGACCGATTTTGATAGCACGCTCAGAGAAGGCATATTTGTATTCCAACTGCTTAGCGAAGGCTTTCAAGGTCAGGTCGTCATAGCTCCTCCACCAGAAATCGCCATTCCACTTCACGAATGAAGCGATACGATCTCTACGGCTTTGATGGCTGCTCTCACGAGTAACAGCAGTCAGAGCAAAGTCGGTGTCAGGAGTGTAGTTCAGAGTGCTCTTACCTACGCTAGAACGGTTAGCAGAAGCGTCAAAGAAACGCTTAGCATTCTGACCAGCGAGGAAGTGAGTACCAGCTACGAAAGCAGATACGCTGTGAGGAGCAACAACGATAGATCCGAAAGACAGGTCTACGTTAGTTACGATACCTTGTACCATGTTACCGTCAGCAACGATGTCACCGATACGGAATTTAGTAGCGTCTACAACGGGTACGTTCAAAGCACCGCTACCTACAGCAGTACCGTTAGATACGATCTTAGAGAAAACACCCAAGTTACCGAGCGAGCTGATTTCTACTTTAGCTTGAGGAGTAGAAATAGAAGACGCAAGTTTAGAGGTAAGCTGAGTCAATACGTTATACCCATAGTCCTGGGCATAAACCATTGCCATCTTGTTAGGCAATGACAGGCCTTTGAGCAGAAGTGATTGGCTCAATGGCAGGTTAGTGATAGTTGACATTTTACTTTAAATTGTTTTTTTGTTTTTTCCAATTAACTCTGGAACAAAGTGTTAAAGGCTTCTTGTACAGCCTCAAGTCCCGAACCAACAACTGAACTTCCACCTGTCATGTTTTTGCTAGGATTGGTAACTTCTTTAATCACCTGCTCCCGGCCTTCATTCTTGGCTTTAGTAATGTTGGCTTTTACCAAATCTTTTCCATATTTGAGCCAAAGCCCGATGGAATACATTTTGGCGATGTCGAATGAACCGTCCTCATTTTGGAGAGTAAACTCTTTGTCGATGAAGTTTTTCAAATCCTTGGACATTTCGTCTGTAATTTTTAAACCGTACAACTCTTTGCCTACAACTTCGTTAGAGAATGCGTCCAACTCGGCATTGTATTTAGCAGAAATGGCCTTCTGATATTCTTCGGCTTGAGAATTAGATTTTGTTAACTCTTTCAGTTTACTATTATTCCTTTCCTCAAACTTCTGTTTAAAAGATTCGGCCCACTGTTTCTTTTGGAAAATTGATGCTGAGTCCCATTCCATTTTGGCTTGCTCCATTTCATCCTCTGAAAGATTCATAAATTCTTTCAGTCCCTCTTCAACCAATTTGTCTTCTGACCAAGTAGAGTAATCTTCAACCTTATAGTCTTTTACAAAATCAGCAAGAGTCTTTCCGCTTTTCTTGTACTCGAGAATAAGTTTCAAATCATCATCCAAATCAAACTGAGGTTTTTCTTCAGTTTTATTTTCAGCAACAGGAGCGTTAGTAGTAGTAGAAGTAACAGGAGTGTTATCTTCTTCCCACCATTGTTTTTCTGCTGCCGGTGCTTCTGCTGTAGGAGCTTCAGCAACTGGTGCTTCGGGCTGAGGCGCAACCGGTTGGGGCTCAGCTGTTTCGGCAACCGGAGTTTCAACCTTCTCGGGCTGAGGAGCTTCGGGTGCCGCAGGTGTAGTCTGAGCACTTCTTAGTTGCTCAGCAAGATCGTTCATAAATGATTCTGACATATTTATACAAATTTATTGTTTTTTCGACAAATATACAACTTTATTATTGAGGAGGCATCATTTCACCACCCATCTCTGGACCACCCATCATAGCTTCTTCTGTCATTGCGTCTTCGGGAGAAGCTTCTTCACTCAATGCTTTATCGAATGCTTTCTCTGCCATCTTACCTTGAACACCAAGTTCAGCACGATAATTAGCACCGTCTTCCTTCATACTGGCAAGAGCTTGCTGTTGAGCCATTTGTTGTTCTTGTTGCATTTGTTGCATCATCATCATCATTTGCTGCTGCTTCTCCGCATCACGCTTTTTCTTATTCATGGTATACTCAAGCTGATTTTCAAGCTCTGTATAGGTCTTGCATTTTTCAACTTGCAGATATTCCATAAAGTCAATAACACCATTCTGCATAGCAGCTTGTGCGATAGCAAGTAATCTTTCTCTGGCCTGTTCGTCAATAAAGTCTTTAACTTTGATGTATACGCCTAATTCTTCAAATTGAAAATCTTTGGTTACTTTCAACCACTGTTTTCCTTTTGTGCCTACAACAGGAATAGTAGTTTCGGGCTCGTCAATCAGAGTTAACTTGAATTGATTAAGAGCATAAGCCAAATGCTTTTCAATAAACTGAATATAACCTTGATATAAATAAGAAGTTCCGAGGTTTGATTGAGCAATGGTACCAGCTTGAGTTTTAGCACCAACATATCCCTGCTGCTGACCAAGAGCAACTTTGGGAATGTTAACAATCTCTTCCATCAGTCTTTCTTCTTCTCTACGGAGCGAGATTAACTGCTGAACATTGGGATCCAAAGTCATATCCACTACTTCTACCAAACGAGCATCCTGACCGGCAACAAAGTCTTCTCCGGTTGCACTGCCATCGGTAATGTGAATACCCATACGCTCGAAATCGCTGATTACATCCTTAGCGGTTGAAGTACCTAACTTCTGCCTGTTAATTAGATATACCTTACCTTTAGCCCTATTGAGCATTTTGGTAATCTCGTTAGTAATATAATCGATTCTGTCTTGGTGTTGGTGCAGACGCATAACTACAGATCTGTTCTCACCCATCACCATATTAGGTATAAATACTTGCAGAGGCAGAAGAACATCACCAGGATTATCGGTTTTGCGAACTATGTTTGTAGTTTCGCCCCAATCAACCATATATTTATTTCCAATCAGGGTTCCTTTGTAAATGGTCTTTGTCCAATACTGACCATTTCTTCCATTTCTGATTTTTTGATAGTGAGTATTACCAAACTTATCTTTGCTCTTCTCGTAACCCAAATCTTTCATACCAACCCAATATCCGGTAACAGCTGCTAGGGTAGGAAGATTGTTTACGTTAAATGCCCAGTTGGTAGCGTAAGGGTGAGTAGTAAGATCAAGGAGCTGATACAAATTGTTTGAGTTAATTTCTTTTAATTCCTTCAATTCTTCTGCACTCAGAGAATCTTGGTATCTTTCAATAATATCAGTGATATTCAACCAATCTACCTTACCAACAAAACGAGCATCCTGATTAAAGTCATCGTCTTTCGCCCTGTCTATGATAAGGTTGTGAGGCAGTACAATATCAAAATACTGTTTGCCATTCTCGATTCTATTTTCGATTCCTACAAAACCGCCTAACAAGGTATAAAGAAAACCTTGCTTATATTTCTCCATGTAAGAGTTACGATTAAGGATATCTTCGCACATACGCAGAGCGAGTATTTCGCTACGCTCTTTGTAGTTGTATTCCATGTAACGGTATACGTCTTCCGGAGTTTCGAAGTTTTGGGTCTCAGGGCCCAAGGGTTGAAAATTGATTCCAAACTGTTTCATCGCCTCAAAAAGCTGAGGTGCCTCAATCTTCAACAGTGCTTCTTCTAAAAGTTCAGTCTTTCTATTTACAGCATCTTTAGATTCTGCCTTAACAGCAGGATCAATATTCTGAATCATGTTAATAGCATTACCAACCATAAAGTCAACAAGACTAGTAACCTTCTGACCATTAATCCAAACAGTTGGCAGATCACAGTTATTCTGATCCTGTGTGGTGTAGTAGTAATCTTTGTTATATTGTCTGCCCAGATAGTAAGTATACATCCTTACAATCTCATCCACCGGATTCATTAAGTCGCTTGTCTTT
>Ga0315902_10003044_pt1 | contig 25456 bp, 23 predicted proteins | sample LakEriMetagenome_9_FD_203523 | JGI IMG/M metagenome (GOLD analysis project Ga0315902, IMG submission 203523) | Freshwater fungal communities from buoy surface, Lake Erie, Ohio, United States - Buoy 12 MA117 | ecosystem: Environmental > Aquatic > Freshwater > Lake > Lake biofilm | place: USA... | reverse complement strand
CTCTCTGCCCGGTGTCGACAGGCTGAAGCCTATCCTACTTGGCGAACGCAGCGGGGTCGGTGAGCACGAACAGGTGGCCGTGGTCGCTCGTCACGATCACGGCCGTGTCGGCCCAGCCGCCATGGGCTTCGATCCACGTGAAGATGGCCCGTAGCGCGGCATCACCACTCTTCACCGCACCGATGCAGTTGTCGATGTTGTTGGCGTGGCTCGCCCAGTCGACGTCGCCGGCTTCCACCATCAGCCAGAAGTTGCCCCTGGCATGCAGCACGTCGAGAGCCGCCGTGGCCATGTCGGCGAGCGTCGGATTCTCGCGGATATCCGCCGCCGTGTAGCGGATCGGCGGAGAGTATTTCTTCTTCAGGCCTTCGAGCGTCTCCCGCTTCTCGGGCTCCACGAACACCGGATCGTAGCCGCCGTCGGCGGTCGCGAACGGCAGATGGCCTTCGCCGGCGCCGAAGAAGCCGAACAGCCGCAGGCCATCGGCGATGCATGCTCGGGTGGCTTCGCTGAGCACGTCGGCCCCCGGGCGGCCGGGCGTGCGCAGCGCGAGACGATAGCGGCCGCCTCCGGCCGCGTCGATTTCGCGAAGCGTGGACTCGGCGACGTACTTGTTGCCCGGTTCGAAGTTCGCGCCCTGGCCCTTGTCGTCACGCACGTCCATCCCGAAGCCGCCACCCACGAGCACGTCGAGGCCAGGGAGCGGTGTCGTGCGATGGGCGATCGACGGCAGGCCGAGCTGGTCGCGGGCGATATCCTGATAGTCGTCACGGCTGACGTTGTTCGCGTAGGCACAGGCGGGCGTGGCATGGGACACCGGCACACTCGACACGGCCCCGACCGCCCAGCCCAGCTTTTGGAGCGTGACGGCGATCGGCTCGAGCAACGCACCGGTGGGATCGACGTTGATCGCGTCGTTGTAGGTCTTCTGGCCGGTGCACAGGCTCGTGGCCGACGCGGCCGAGTCGGTCACGGCATGCGGCCGCTCGCGGCTGCGGCCGGTCAGATAGCGCAGATCGACGGCCGAGGCCCACGGTGTCGCGCCGCCGAGCGCCGCGTCGTAGCCGCCCCCGGTCTTTCCACCCGGATTCTTCACCGCCTGGGCATCGACGTCGAACGACGTGCCGTCGTTGGCGGGGCTCGTGACGCAAAACCCGAAGTCGGTCGGCGCACTCTGATAGTCCTGAAACATGAAGCCGGTTCCGCGGCCTGTGTCGTAGGCCATGCGGCCGGTCATGGCAATCGCGGCGGTGCGGGTCGTCGTCCAGTCGAGGCCGTCAAAGACGAAGAGGATGATGCGTTTCTTGCCGGCGCGGGCCGCCTCGACCTGCAGGGCATGAATATCAGTCTGGTCGAAGTAGTCGGCGGCGGCGTTGAGCGTGCCTTCCGGTAGCCGGCCATAGAGGGCCTCGAGCCGCGCAGCGTCTCGGTAGACGTTCCGAGGCCCGGTAACGACATCGAGCGAGACGCCGAACGCGTAGACCGGAATGAGCCGATTGGAGTGGTTCGACCACTCCACATATCGGTCGGGACGGATTCCCCAGTGGCCCCAGGACGCGTGGCCCGACTGCTCCGCCTCGCGCTCGATGTCGCGGATCGGGTCTGCGGTCGCCGTCGCCGGAGGCGCCTCGGCGGGCGTGGCCCCAGCGAGGCCGAGCCAGCCGACGATCCCGCCCGCAGCGAAGACCGCGAGCAGTCGAAACCAGGCGGCAGCCTGCGCGTGGCCCACGGCGGTTCTCCGTGGCGAGGCTACGCCGGGAGGTCGTCCCACATCGGACACCAGAGCGGCAGCCGGGGGAACAGCTGAGATGCCAGTTTGAGCGCCACCTGGGTCGATGGCTCCATCCGTCCGGCCGCCACGGCCTCGTGCGGATCGCCCTGCCCGAGCACCAGCCGTGCGAGTTCCTCGGACGTGAGCCGCAAGTAGCTCCGGCCCACACGGCCGGCCTGTACGGTGGCCTTCACCTCGCCACCGCGCGGTTCGGTCACGATGATCGAGCCGCGGAAGTTCGGGGCCTCGAGACCGAGCTCCACCGTCTCGCGGATGCCGGCGGCGGCCACCCGTTTGGCGACGAGCGGCACGATCGATTCGAGCACTTCCAGCGGCCGGAACAGTTTGGCGACGATCATCCGGTCGCCGGCCTGCACGGTACCGGCCACCGATTCGGAGCCCGTGACGGCGGCGTGCAGGGGATCGGCGGGAGCGGCTTCGTAGAGAATCTCCTGACGATCGTTCTCGACGGCTTCCGCACACACCCGAGCCAGGATGTCGCGCTCCAGTCCCGGAAACTCCGGGTCGGCCATGAGCTCGAGTACGCGATTGCCCGACTGGATCGCGTAGCCGACGATCCGAGCTGTCGTCTCATGGAGGTCGTAACGGTCCTGGCCGACGAGAGCGACGATGATCGAGTCGAACGCTCCGCGGCTGATCAGCCACCGCGAGTAGGCCTCACTCCGATCGACCGGTCCGACGAAGCGAGAAGCGTTTTGCTTGTAGATGCGGAGAATCGCGGGCAGTTCGACATGCCGCCACTGCCGCATCGTGACCGTCTCTCCGGTACGTTGCGGTCCTTCGAGGAGCCGGGCGAGGATTTCGGTGGGTCGCCCGGGGGTGGCACAGTCGCGGCCGAGCACCGACCAGCCGAGTTCATGGAACGAGGGTGCGATCTTGGTGCGTGAGAATCCGATCCACGCGCCGATGTGCCGCATGCGGTCTTCCGCCGCCTGCACGAGCCGCTGTCCGTGGCCCGCTCCGCGGCATTCCGGGAGCACGGCGACGCGATCGATCGTGGCGGCCGAGAGCGGCACGCCGTCGAGGAGCACCGTCCGCGGCATCACTTCGACATGGCCGACGATCCGACCGGCGAGCCGGGCGACGAGCCGATTGGCCGCGTCGTGGTCGGGGTGGTCGACGGCCGCATGAAACTCCGCCTTGGAGGGGGCGGTGGGCAGCCCCGAGAGGAGTTGGAGAATCTCGCTCTGGTCGCCGGCCCGGGCCGGTGCCACCCGGCACTCCTCGAGCATCCAGGACGGCGGCTTGTGGGGCAGAACCGGGTGTTCGGGGAGGTGGTGGATCGCGGGACGCTTGGTCGGGGCCCGCCGGCTGACCACCGTTCCGGCCGGGCGAATGTCGACCGTCGCGACCGCCTTGGAACGAGCTGGCTTGGCCTTTTTCGCCTCTTTGGCCGTCCGCTTGACGGCCCGCACCAGTTGCCCGGCGGAGTGGTCCGCAGTGGCCCGGGCCGCAGCCCGAACAGCGGAACGTTGTGGGGAACGATCTGACCGACGCATGATCCCTCCTTTCCCTGGAGTGGCTCGAAACAGTCCGTTGGGCGTCAAGATATGACGATTTTCAGTCGGTTTCCAGTAGCAGGAACGATCGCAGCGTCTTTTCCGCGAAAAAACACCACGGATGCGCGCGAGATTCGAGGACACTGCGGGCATGCATCTGCGCTGCGAGCGGCCCGACGCGGTCGAGCGCGGCATGTCGCAGCGACTCCATGCGCGGCTGCAGCAGTTCGTTGACGGCGCGGATCTCTTGGCACCGTCGCCGGGCGAGCGTGGCGGTGGGATGCGTGTCGATCCAGTGCCGCTTGCGCCGCACGAGTTCGACGATCTCGGCCGACTGCCCTTCGAGCGGTGCGAGATGTCGCTCGGGATGAAACTCGAGGTCGCGCAGCATTCGATGCACGTCCGCGAGTTCGGCTGCTGGATCGGTCGCCGTGAGTTCGGGAAACAGGTTCTCGACCGGAAGCCGGAGGGTGCCTGACACCACCGCATGGCGCGGCGGATCGCAGCCGGTGAGCTGTCTGACGATCGAGTCGGTGAGCTCGTCGTAGGCGGCCCCGCCGGTGCCGTGCACGAACACGTCGGCGATCAAGAGCCGCGACAGCATCGTCGTCACGATTGCCCGGGGACGCAGCCGCAGGGCGTGCTCCTCCATCCGGGACAGGGCGTCGACCCATTTCGAGGGTGACGTGTCGGGCGAGATCGGCAGTTCCACACGGACCGTCTCGAGATCGGAGAGCGTGAGCGTGCCACCCGGGCTCATCGACGCGAAGACCCGCCGCCGGCGTCGGTCGTCCCGCGACCAGATCCACCAGGGCACCTCGTACCACGGCCCGTCGCCGGCCGAGTCGGTGCGGACCGCGAGTTCGGGCATCGGCCGGCCGCGGCCGCGCACCTTGTGCAGCCGGCGATAGGCGACGAGGGCAGCATTGTAGGCCTCGTGAAACTGGCGGGCGTGCGCGAGCAGCCAGCCCATGAAGACCATCACCGTGGGCAGGCGCATCAGTTCGCTGACCGGCACCTCGAGCGTCTCCCAGCCGAAGCGGGCCTCCAGAGCATGGCGGGCCTGCGCGAGCCCGAGCCCGAGGCGATGGCACTCCGCCGCGCGTTCGATGGCCAGCGGCCACCAGCGGCGGAGGATCGGATTTGGTTCGAGCGGCGCGAGGAGGTCGCTGGCCCGCCGACCGAAGGCTGCGAACACGTCGCGATCCTCGATCGCCCGCTCCTCCCAAGCCATCTCGGGAGCCGGCGCGTCGAACGGCACCTCCTCGAGATGCGCGGCGTGCGGTGTGCCGACGGGTACGCTGCACGACGCGCGAACGCACCGGTCGGTGTCGACGACCAGGTTGATGGCCGTGCCGGATACGGCCCGGGCATAGGCGTCGAGGGCCGAGTTTTTCAGCCACACGCCAGGGTGGAAAAACTCCGGCTGGTGGCCGCCCATGATGATCGGCCGTGCGATCCAGTCGGCCATGTCCGACGGCCGTTCGGCGTCGCGGTAACTGAGCGTGTATTCCGCCGCGACCGTGAGCACTTCGCGGCGGGTGGCGGCGACGAGCTCCCAGAGCTTGAGGTCACCGATCCGCGTGTCGAACGCCGTGCGCAGCAGGCGATTGTTGTCGACGAGCGTCTCGATCGAGTCGGCGGGCGCCGCCGCCGCTGCGTGAACGGGCGGATCGATCAGCCGTTCCCCCGATCGCTCGGGTGCCAGGCGGGTGCGTCGGAATGGAGGCATGAAGCAGTCGGCCGCGGTCAGCTCGCCGCGCTCGCCGCGGCGGCCACTGCCGACTCCGCACGATCGAGCACGCGGCGGTAGTAGGCCAGACGCGTCGCCGCATCGTCCAGTGCGCCCCCGAAACTCCGCGCCAGATCGAGGTACACCAGCGGCACGGGCAGTTCCACCACCGTGAGCCCCGCCGCGGCGGCCTGCACCCACAGCTCGAGCGGCATCGCGTAGCCCGGCTCGGTCGGCGCGAGCCGCTCGAGTGCCCGGCGTGAATAGGCCTTGAATCCGCAGAAGGCGTCGGTGAGTGCGAAGCCCAACCGCGCATTGATCTCCGCGGTGATCTCGGCGTTGATCCGCCGGCGTGTGGCCGGCGGCTCGCTGTCGCCTGCGAAAGCGGCGAGGTAACGGCTGCCGCTGACGATGTCGGCACGGTGGGCCGCGAGCGCGGTCATGAACTCGGGGATGAGCCGCGGCTGATGCTGGCCGTCGCAGTCGATCGTCACGAGGCCGTCCCAACCGCCGTCGCGGGCCGCCGCGAATGCCGTCGCCAGGGCGGCGCCATAGCCACGGTTGGACGCGTGCCGCACCACCCGCACATCGTTTCGTCGCGCGAGGATGTCGGCCGTGCCGTCGGTCGAGCCATCGTCCACCACGAGCACGTCGGTGGCGAACCGCAGCACCTCGTCGAGTACGCCCGACACGTGCGCGGCCTCGTTGAAGACCGGAAGCGCGGTGAGAAACGTTGCCACTGGAAGCCGCCTGAACTGCTGGAATGGGACCGCAGCCGAACCCTGCAAGTTTAGCGCCGAAATGCTGTCGATCAAATCGCCTGCCAGATGAGCGGGTCGGTATCGGCCACGCTCGGCTGGGAGTGGAGGCCCGGAAGCACCTCGGCCAGGCGGCGGCCGAGCACGTCCATCGAAAATCGCTCGCTGGCATGATGGCCGACGGCGACCACGGCCAGCCCCACCGTGGCTGCCGCGAGGGCATCATGGAGCTTGACCTCGCCGGTGAGGAGGGTGGCGCAGCCTGCGCGGGCGACCTCGGCGACGAGATCACCTCCCGACCCACACACGATCCCCACGCGGCCCGCCGGTCGGTCGGTAGGGCCAGACACCTGGACGGCCGCCGCGCCGAGGGCCGTTCCCGCCGCGTGGGCGAGGTCGCCGACCGTCATGCCGGCGCGTGCGGCCCCGGCCCGGCCGGTTCCCGCCAGGGGATAGACGTCGTCGGGAATGATCGGCGCGACGTGCTCGAGATGGACGAGCGCCGCGAGCTGATCGTTGATGCCGCCCGCAGCCGAATCCCAGGCCGTGTGGCCGCTCCAGACGGCGATCCCCGCACCCACGATTTCGAGGAGCACGCGGCCGGGCGCCGTGTCGGCGGTGACCCGTGCCACGGGCCGGAACGGCAGCGGGTGGTGCGTAACGACGAGATCGATCCGCTCGCGAACCGCTTCCTCGGCGACGGCCGGCGTGAGCGTGAGGCAGGTCAGCACACGTGTGATCGAGGGGCGACGCGATCCCACGAGGAGCCCGACCACATCCCAGTCGGCGGCCAGCCGCAGCGGGGCGAGGCTTTCGAGCTCGGCAGTCACCCGGTCGATGGGATACATCCCAGGCAGAATACAATCCGCCGTGCCTCTCCGCGACCTTTCCGGCGCCTCCCCATGGAAACATCCCGCTTCTCAGTCGCGTCGCTGCCCTTGGCTCGCGATCTCAAGACCGCGTTTCGCAAGGTGCGGGGGCTCGGACTCCGGGGCGTGGAACTCGACCTGCGCACGGGCGCGACGCCGGAGCAGTTGTCGCAGACGGGCATCCGCCAGATTCGCAAATGGCTCGCCGACGAAGGGCTGGTGGTGGCGGCGGCCGCGTTTCCCACGCGCGGCGGCTACGCCGATGCCGAGCGACTCGAGCCGCGGATCGCGGCCACGAAGGCCGCACTCGAAGCCGCCCACGCGCTCGGCTCGCCCGTGCTCCTCAATCACATCGGCGATATTCCCCCACCCGCGGCCGCCGACGCGCCGGTCGATCCGCGCTGGCAGTTGCTCGTCGACGTGGTCACCGATCTCGGCGCCTGGGGCGAGCGAGTGGGATGCACGCTCGCGGCGGAAGCGGGAAGATCGAGCCCCGAGGATCTCGTGCGCGTAATCGCCGCGGTGCCGACGGGCTCGCTCCTGTGCCACGTGGTGACCGGCTCGCTCGTGGTGCACGGCCACGATCCGGTCGCCGCCGTGGAGCTGCTCTCGGGCCACATCGGCCATGTGCATGCCACCGACGCGATTCGCGGCGCGTTCAAGGGACGCGGCCGGGCGGTGATTCTCGGCAGCGGCGAAGTCGACCTGCCGAACGTGCTGGCGGCGCTCGACGAGCGGTTCTACCGCGGCTGGATCGGCCTGGAACCCGTCGACGGCTTTCAGGCCGAAGCGGAGCTCGCCGACGCGATCGCGAGTCTGCAAGCGCTGTGACTCGGGGCAGGTGACAAGGACCCGCCTTCGGAGCCGGCGTATTTGACCAGCGCAGCCATGGATGGCGCAGCGCAGGCAAATCCGAGCAAGTGAAGCCCAGGATGGGCGCAGCGAGCGTCCGGCGACGGGATATGGGGAGCCCGAAGCCGGCGCAGGCTATTTACTGGCATGCAGTGTGTCCCAGGGATAGGATCTACCGCATGCGCCGCACCATGTTTCTTCGACGGGCGACCATTTGGCTGGCCACGATCGGCTATGCGCTGGTGGCGAGTGGTCTGCCACTGCCCGTCGGACTTCCGGCTCCAGGTGGCGACGTGGTGACCGACACGCGACTGGCCGCCAAGGATCGCTCCCGGCCATTCCCCTGCATGGACAAGCCCTGCGGCTGCGCGACCGCCGAGCAGTGCTTCGCCAACTGCTGCTGCCATACCCCCGCCGAGCGGCTCGCCTGGGCCAAGGCCCACAGGGTCGAGCCGTCCGTGCTTGCAGCGCTCGAACGCCGCGTCGCCGCCGACTCGGCACCGGCCGACACGACCGGTGGATGCTGTGCCACCAAGGCCAAACGGAAGCCCTCATGCTGCAGTGCCGACGTGTGCGCCGAGCCAGAGGCCGACCCCTCGCCTGCACCGCCGCGGGTTCGCTCCGTGACGCTCAAGGCCATGCTCGCCTGTGGCGGCATCGTCACGCAGTGGCTCTCCGTCGGCGGTTCACTGCCGCCCCCCCGCCTCGATCTCGTGCTCGACCAGCCGCTCGTTGATCGCTGCCCACTCGGCGACTGCGACGCCTCCCTGCTGGCCTCTCCGCCAGACGCCCCGCCGCCCCGCGCGGCCTGAGCCGGATTTCTGCCGGTCTTCACAGGGCATGCACGGCCTCAGTGGCCCCCCGTGACCCCGCGTGGTTTCTCAGCGGACGCACGCCATCGGCCGTGCCAGCACGCTGTTCGTCACAACACCATCAGACACACGGAAGCACTCCATCCATGAACACCTCCATTTCGGTACGGCACGCACCGCCCGCCAGACGAGCCTTCACCCTCGTCGAATTGCTCGTCGTGATCGCGATCATCGGCACGCTCATCGGCCTCTTGCTTCCCGCGGTGCAATCGGCCCGCGAGGCGGCGAGACGGTCGTCGTGCTCCAACAATCTGCGGCAGGCGTCGCTCGCGATGCTCAATCATGAGAGTGCCCTCGGCCGGCTGCCGACGATCGGCACGAGTGGCTCGAGCCAGTGGGCCTTCTCGGCTCAGGCCACGATGCTGCCTTATGCGGAGAGCGCCGACGTGCAGTCGCTCGTGAATTTCAAGGAGCCGATCATGAACGGCAGCGGTGGCTCCCAGACCCTCAACCCGAATCAGCAACCGGCGGCCCGCACACCGATCCCCTTCCTGCTCTGCCCGTCGGACGGTGGGCCGTCACAGTACGTGGCCAATTCGGGGACGTGGGCCCCCATCAGCTACATGGTCAACATGGGCTCGGGCACGACGACCGCGAGCCAGTCTCTCGTGAACGCCAACGACGGGTTGTTCTGGTATCAGTCGCGGACCCGGTTCAAGGACGTTCAGGACGGCGCATCGAAGACGCTGCTCCTCGCCGAGGCTATCCGCGGTTCGGACACCCCGGTCACTGGGGTCCGGCCCAGCGACTCCCGCCGCTACTACGCCCAGCTCCCCGGTGGCACCGGGGGCGTACAGGTGGGCGATACAACCTGCCTGTCACCGCAGCAGTGGTCGGCGAACCGCGGCTCGTCGTGGCTCTGGGGCCGCGAGTTCAACATCGCGTTCAACACGGCGCTCGCCCCCAACGAGGATCGGCCCGATTGCGGCAAGAACGGCGCCGGCCGCTACAAGGCAGCGAGCCTGCACGGCGGCGGCGCTGCCGTGGCGATGGCCGACGGGTCGGTGCACTTCGTGACGAACGAGATCGATCCAGTCGCCTGGCAGGCTCTTGGCACGCGGGCCGGCGGTGAATCCGGAGGGCTGCAATGAATCACGTCATGGCATCGAATCAGACGCGCTCCTGTAGTGCAGGACGTGCTGCGCGGATCAGCGGCGCGGTCAGCCTGGTGCTGGCTTCGGGATGCTGGCTCCTGTCGCCAGCCGCGACACGGGCCGATACCCCGCCCGCCGTGATCGGTCGCGTGCCACTCACTGCGGCCGACGCCGCAGACATGATCGAAGCTCCAAGCATCCTCATCGACGCCGGCGGCACGCTCCACGCGACCTGGGTTTCGGAAATGGCATCCGGGGAGCGGACGGTTTTCGTCGCCGACGCACCAGCCGGCGAACCGCTGAGCCAGCCGCGAATGGTGGCACGGACCGGCATCTTCGTCGCTGAATCGACGATGGGCGGGCGAGGCGGGCCGCCGCGCACGGTGCGTCGACCGCTCCGCACGGCGCCGCACATCATGCGACTGCAGGCCGGCGGCGGTGAATCGCTCGTCGTCGTCTTCACGGCGGCAGCGGCCGACGACGCCGCGTCGGTCCGCCCGTTGCTCGTGCGATCCGACGACGGCGGCCGCACCTTTTCTGAGCCTGCTCCGCTCGGCGGTGCGACGGCGGTGCGACCCACCTTCACCGGGTGTGGCACTGCCGCCGACGGGCGGCTGCTGTTTTCGTGGCTCGACCATCGGCTGGGCGTGCAGGTGCCGGCGCTGGCGGCCACCCGACCCGGCGAAACGACGTTCCTGCCCGAAACACTGCTCGAGGAATCGGTGGGGCCGCGCGGGGTCTGCCCATGCTGTCCGACAGCCTGCGCGGCCGACGGCGACGGCACCCTCTTTCTCGCGTATCGCAATCAACTCGACGGATTCCGCGACATCCACGTCGCCCGCCGGAAAGCCGACGCAACGCGGTTCGCGGCCGTTGCGCCGGTCGTTCCCAAGACCTGGCAGTTCGATGGCTGTCCGCACGACGGCCCCTCCCTCGACGTGCATGCGGGCATGGTCACCGTCGCGTGGATGGACGCCCACGAAGGCGTGCCGCTGGTCTATGTGGCCACGAGCCGCTGCGATCTGCTCGGATTTTCAGAGCCGGTACGGCTCGACCCGGTTGCAAACGGTGCCCAGGGCAACGTCCGCCTCGCTCGCGACCCGGCCGGAGCGCTGCATGCCGTCTGGGAACGCTCGGCGGCGACCGCCGTTGCACCGCCGGTGGATGCGGTCGTCGGATCGCCTCACAGGCGCAGCGACCACGGCCCTCATATCGAGCCCGGTGGCCGCCTGATCGTCCACTCGCGACAGGTGAACGGCGGGTGGACTGCGGCCGAGCCGATCGCCCCCGCCGGCGACGTGATGCAGACCCGGCCGGTCCTCGCGGTGGGCCGCGATTCCGACGTAGCAGCTGCCTTCTTCGAACGGACCGCCACCGGCAAGTCGCTCGTCGTGCTCCGCAGCGGGAGCCCCTCTGCAGGCATCGCCGTTGCACAGTCGGCGGCTCCGCGGCCTGCTCTGCGGATGCCGCCGGGGAAACTCGCCTACCTCCAGCACTGCGCCGGCTGCCACGGCGCAACCGGCGGCGGCGACGGCCCCGCAGCGGCGGCGCTCCCGCAGCCTCCGCGGGCATTCGCGGCCGAACGGTGGCGCGGCGAGCGGACAGTGGCGGGCATCCGGCGGACGATCATGGATGGTCTGCCCGGCACGGCCATGAAGCCGCTGACCGATGTGCCCGACGCCACCGTTGACGCGATCGTCGCCCATGTCGCGGAGCTCGCAGGAATCGGTGGTGACTCGCCTCGGCCAACCGGGCTGAGGGTTCACTCACCGCCGCTAGCCGCAGTGGAACTCACTCTCGACGACACGGCGGGCGATCGGTGGACGGTGCCCGCTGACGCCACGCTGACGCTCGTGCATGTCTGGAGCACGTCGTGTGGCGAGTGTCTCGCAGAGATGCCCGGAATCGAATCGCTCGGACGGTCGTTCGCCGACCGCGGGCTGCATGTCGTGCATCTCTGCATGGATGCACCCGACGCCACCGAAGCTGGCCGCATCGGCGAAGAAACCGCCCCCAGCGCGCGGGTGCTGGTCGATCCGTCGGGCCGCGGCGCAGATCAGCTTGGCGCACGACTGTTGCCCGCGACCCGGATCATCGACCGCAGGGGGCGGGTCGTCGCCAGCGTCGATGGCCGTGAGGAGTGGGATTCCCCGCTGCTCCGCCGGCAGATCGAAAAGCTGCTTACCGACGCGGCTCCCTCGTTCGAAGCCGAATGACCTGCCAGCAGCAATAATGCTGCTTCCGGTAATAGCTTCCCTCCCCTTTGTGAACGAGGTTTCCATGCCGCGGCCATTCGTTTCGATGCACCGGTTGATCATTGTGACTTCCCTGTTCCTGGTAGCGTCGGGAGCCTCCCGCACGCTTGCCCACGACACATGGGTCCAGACAGCGACCAACTCTGTACGGCCAAACGATGTCGTGCACGTCGATTTCTGCCTAGGAAACCACGGCAACGACCACCGTGATTTCAAACTCGCGAGCAAACTCAGCTCCATGGAAGGGGCCGTGATCGAGGTTCGCTCGCCGAGCGGAAAGCGGACCGATCTGATGCCCACGCTCGTCGATCTTGGCTACGCTCCCAAGGAAGGTTACTACTCGGGCCGTTTCAACCCAGCCGAAGAGGGCCTCCATTGCATTGCCCATACGCTTGACAAGTTGCACAGCACGACGCGGGCCGTGAAGAGCAGCAAAGCCTATTTTCTCGTCGCCGAGAAACTCGACGCGGTGGGCGCGCCAACGAAGGAACACGCAACGCCCCTCAACTATCCGCTAGAGTTCGTGCTGGAGACGCACCCGGTACTCGGCTGTGGGCCGGGCAAGCCGATCACGGTGCAACTGCTCTTCAAGGGAAAGCCACTGGCCGACCAGGTCGTGTCGTTCATCCCGCGCGGTGCGACGCTCGCCGCAGGTTTCGATCCCGAGTTTGAACGCAAGACCGACGCCGAAGGGCGGTGTAGCTATACGCCGAAGGAGGGCAACGTCGTACTCGTCGTGACGCACCTCGTGAAACCGGACGAGATTGGGGAGGGGTATGAGAAGACCGCCTATGCGGCCACGCTCGTGCTCAACGTGCCAGAGCGCTGCCCGTGCTGCGAGTGAACGCGGTGCCGGCCGCCCGGATCACGCGTTCGGTGCACCAGTGCGCATCGCTACTCCCGCCGCGAGCGCGATGGCGGCCGTCTCGACCCGCAGGATGTGCGGTGCGAGGGACGCGCGGCGGCAGCCCGCGGCCTCTGCGGCGGTGAGTTCCTCGGCGGTAAAGCCGCCCTCGGGGCCCACGAGCGCGAGAACGGTGCCCGCGTGCCCTGCGAGCAGCGGGCCGAGAGCTTCACCCGCGGGATCGGCCACCAGCGCGAGTGCGCCGGGATCGCGAGCGGCGAGCACGGCAGCGAGCGTGGCCGGCGGGGCGATCTCCAGGAGCATGGTACGGCCGCACTGCTTGCAGGCTTCGATCGCGGCCCGGCCCAGCCGCTCGATTGCCGCCGGCGTGGCCTCCGCCACGCCGCGGGTCGTGACCAGCGGCACGAGCCGCGCGCAGCCGAGTTCTGTGAGTTTCTCGACCAGCCACTTCTGGCGGTCGCCCTTGGGGAGCGCCACGGCGAGCGTGAGCGGGAGCGGCGGAGCGGCCGCGGCAAGCGGCGGCCCGACGTCGAGCCCCACCCGATCCCGGCCGATCGACGTCACTCGGGCGGGCCACTCAGAGCCCCGGCCGTCGAACACGGCAACGGCATCGCCGATCGCCGCACGGAGGACGCGGGCCAGGTGTCGCGCCTCGTCGCCGACGAGCTCGGCACGGCCGTCGACGGGAGGCGTGGCGAGGAAGAAGCGTTCGCTCATGGGGGATGCAAACCGGCGTTTTCACCGGCTCTTCTCGTCCTGACCCGGCTCGCACGAGCCGCTAGACTCCGCGGCATGGTACGGGATTTCTGGCAATTGGATGCCGCGCCCTTCGACGGATCGCTCGAGCCGGCCTCCTTCTACACCGGCGCGGCCCAAGAAGAGGCACTCGCGCGGCTCGAATGGCTCGTCGATGAGCGGCAACGGTTCGCACTCGTGGTGGGAGCCGAGGGCCATGGCAAGAGCCACTTGGCCGCGATGGCCGTGCGCCGCCTCGCTGGGCTGGGTGCCGAAACGGTGCTCCTGTCGCTCGGCGGCCTGTCCCCGGGAGACTGGCTCGAGATGCTGCTCGCCCGCCTGCCGCTCGATGCCGCCAGCCGTGCCGAGCCGCTCCGATCCTGGCAGAAGCTCGAAAACCGGATCCGTGAAAACACGCTCATGGAGCGGACGACGGCGCTCGTCTTCGACGACATCGATCGGGCACCGGCCGATTCGATTGACGGCATCATGCGGCTGATCGGTGCCCCCGAGGCCAGGTTTGCCCGCGTGGCCGTCGTGGCCACGGCCACACCGATGGGAGCCGCCGCCCTCCCGAGCGGTCTGCGTGAGCGGGCCGCCGTGCGGGTGGGGCTCGAGCCATGGGACAGCCGTGACGTCACCGGCTTTCTCGTCCGGGCCCTGGCGCGTGTCGGCGGCCGGGACGCCCTCTTCACGCCCGAGGCCGCGGAAACACTCGCGCGGTTCACGGGGGGCGTGCCCCGTGTGGTGGCACGGCTCGCGCATCTCGCGCTCGCCGCCGCCGCCGGCGACCGCCTCGGACGGGTCGATGCGGCCACGGTCGAGCGTGCCTGGCGTGAGCTCGTGCCGGATGCAGCAACGCCACCCCGAACTCACCTGGTGGACGACGATTCCGCTGAGCCCGTCGCGAATCCACGGGTGCGGGTCGTGCGCCGGCTGTTTGGATAGACAGCCGCCCGGTGTCGCGACAGGCTGAAGCCCGGCTTACTTCGTGATCGCCTCGATCGCCTTCGTGGCAGCCGCAGTCACGGATGCGTCGGTGTGCTTCGTGAGCCGCTTCAAGGCCGGCAGGGCGGCCTTCGCCGACGATCCCATCGCGGCCAGCTCTTTGGCCGCGGTGATCCGGCTCTCGACCGAGCCCTTCTCGAGGTCGGCGATGTAGCCCTCGACGAGCAGGTTGCCCATGGTCTTCGGACCCTTGGGGCCCTTCGCCCGCTTGCCGGCCGGGCCACGGGCTTTCTTGGCCGAGGCCTTCCTACCGGAGCAGCCGGCGACGAGCGCGAGGCCGACGAGGAGACACCTACGACGCTGCATGGCACTTTGACGGCTGGAGAACTTCGGAGGACCGCACGGATCGTAGCAGGAACTGAGTGCCCCCGAAATCATCCGAAGGCTGCGGGGGCAGTTTCGGATCAGCCGCACGATCACGTAGACTCCAGGCCCGAGGGAGCGACACTCGTTTGGCACTCGCGCGCGACAAGACACCGGCACCACGGATCGTGGCTGTTTCACCTGACGATGGCTCGGCCATCGACCTCAGGAACCCCGCGCTTGCGGCCGCGCTCGCCTGGGCCGTGCCCGGGCTCGGGCATCTCTATCAGGGCCGCGTCTTCAAGGGACGGCTGTTCATGGGAGCGATCCTGGGCACATTTCTCGCCGGGATGTGGCTGGGCGGAGGAAAGGTCGTGTATGCCTCGTGGAAGCCGGGCGACACGCGCTGGGCGTTCGTCTGTCAGGCTGGTGCAGGCCTCGTGGCGATGCCGGCGGTCGTGCAGGCGCTGCAGCTGCATGGCGTCGCGAAACAGCCGCTCTTGGGCAGCATGTTCATGGCCCCGCCGCTCGTCGCCGGGCAATACGTGTCGCGCAGCTATGCCGACCGGCTCGCGTCCGCTGATCCGGACATCGACGCCGAAGACTTTTTCGACCGGCCGCCGCTCAGGCAGTTTCGCGGCGAGCAGGTATCGCACTGGCAGCGCCGGCTCGGCCGCTGGTTCGACATCGGCACGCTCTACACGATGCTCGCCGGCATGCTCAACATCCTCGTGATCTACGATGCCTGGGCCGGCCCACTGGGCACGCCCACCGACGCCGACCGCAAGTCCCGCACCACTCCGAAAACCTGACCTGTTTCCGTCCGCCGCCCGGCAAGGAGGCCACTGACATGATTCCATTCCTCGCGACGATCCCCATCTTCCCCATCCTGCTCGCCGCGCTCGTCGACCGCGTGCCCGGCATTTTCTTTGGCCTGCCGTTGGTGGCGCTTGCGAGCCTCGTGTTCGCCGCCACGCACCACGAAGATCCCGCCGAGATCCGCTTCGCGACGGTCCACTGGGCCGTGTGGCTCGGCGGCATCCTCGGCCTCGTCATCGCGGCCGTGCTGCTCCTTGGCTGGTTCGCCTAGCCGGCGGCGCCGGCGGCGGCTGACTGCAGGATGACGTATCGCCCTGGTGATCCGAGACCGCTGCTCGTGCTCGTGGTGGGCATGCACCGCTCCGGCACGTCGCTCGTCGCCCGCGGCCTGGCTGCGATGGGCTTGAACCTCGGCGAGCATGTCGACACCGCGGCGCACCCAGCGAACCCACATGGTCACTGGGAGCATGCCGAGGTCTGGCGAGCCCAAGAAGAATTGCTGATCCGGTTTGGTCGTGAGTGGCACTCCTCTCCCGGCCCACTGCCGAACCGCTGGCTGGAATGGCCCGACACCGCGGCGATGATCGAGCGTTTCGTCGCGCTTGCAGCCGCCGAATTCGACCGGTGTGGGCACTGGGTCGTGAAAGATCCACGCTCCAGCCTGCTCATTCCGGCATGGCGCGAAGTCGCGCGGCGCACGGGGTGTGAACTGCGGCTGCTGCGGCTCGTGCGCGATGCCGAGGACGTGGCGGCGTCGCTCGGGGCCCGCGACGGTATGCCACGGGAGCGGGCACTCCGCATTTGGGCCGACCATCAACAGGCGATAGACCGCGATGCAGCGGGCCTGCCACTGCAGTCGTTTCGACACGTCGCGCTGCTTCGGGAACCGCTGGCTACGTTCACCGCGATGGGGGCGTGGTGCAAGCTCGCAGACGCCGCTTCCCGGGCGGCTGGTGCGGCCGCGCTCGTCGATCCCGGGCTTTGGCACCACCGGAGTCCGACTCAGGCGCTCGGCGTCGATCTCGGCGCAGCGTCCGGCGGGTCGCCGGTGGCCCCGCCACCGGATCGGGGGCGGGTGCTCGTAGTGATGCGAACCCGCTGGCGGCTTCACATGCTCCCGCGCGCGATCCGAAGCGTGCTCTCCCAGACGTATTCGAAGTGGTTCCTCCAGATCGTCAACGACGGTGGTCCAGCTCATCTCGTGGACGCCGATGTCGCCCCCTACCGACATCTGCTTGCAGGTCGGCTCGGGATGCTCCACCACGATCGGCAGCGGGGGATGGAGGCGGCGAGCAACGCGGGAATAGCGGCCGGGCCGGGCGATGTGATTGCCATCCACGACGACGACGATTCGTGGAGCCCGGAGTTTTTGGAGCGGATGCTGGTCTGGATGCATGAATCGGGCCACGATGCGGCGGTGAGCCGCAGCCGGCTCGTCCATGAGACGTGGGACGGCCGCAGCTATGTGCGGCGCGAGTGCATGGAGTTTGGCCCTACGGTCGAGTCGATCACGGCCTCCGATCTGGCCGACCACAACATCTTTCCACCGATCAGCTTCCTGTTTCGTCGAGCTGTCTACGACGCGGTAGGGCCATTTCACGAACAGCTACCAGCCCTTGGCGACTGGCACTTCAATCGCCGGGTCGCCGCCCGACGGACGATCGGTGTGTTCCCGGAAACGCTCGCGAACTGGCACCTGCGTGATCCAGGCGATCAGGCACCGAATTCCTCTCGGCTCGACCACATTCGAATGGAGCCGTTCGTGCGGGCATGGCCGCAGGCCGGGTTCCTGCCGCCATTTTTCAGCGAGGCGAGGCAGGTTCGCCTGTGGGTCGACGCCCGCTGCCTCGCGGACGTCCAAAGATTCGATGTGCATGCGCCGTTGCCACCGGGGCTGTATCTCCTGCAGTGTGCGGGCCTACGTGGAGTGGATGGCCATGCCAACGCGGTGCATTATCGCACCGGAGCAGGCTTCGCGGATGCTCAGGCAGTGCCTGTCGCAGCCGGCGACGACGGGCCGACGACCATCCTGCTCAATGCGACCGAGCCGGTGCTCGCCCTTGGGGTGGGACCGCGATGTGGTGAGGTTCGGCCACTGCCTGCGCCCGCAGAGGCCCTACGGCTGGGGGACCAACTCGACGCACTCGACGACTTCGCCGGGCCACCGAGGCTGCCCGATGTGCTCTGCATCGGCGCGCAGCGTGCCGGCACGACGTGGCTGCATGCGATGCTCGAGCGGCACCCGCAGATCTGGGCGTGCGGCATCAAGGAGTTTCATCAGTTCGACTGGGATGGCGCGGAGCCGGCCCTGGGAGCGTTTCGGCAGGCGCAGGCGATCGCGATCATCCGCGCAGCCGCCGCGGAGCCCGACCGCCAGCGCAGCGTACGGCGGGCGTTGCGGCACGGATTTCCTCCGGCGCATTCGTGGGAAAATTACGCGGCAGTCTTCGATGGAGCCCCGCTCGACCGACTGGTCTGCGACTCTACCCCGGCCTATGCGACGCTTGACGAACGTGCCGTGGCAGACATCGCGCGGATGATGCCGGACGTAAAGGTGATTTTCAGCCTGCGAGATCCCGTTACTCGGGCGATCTCGGGCGGGCTCCATCACCTGCAACGCGCCGGTGTCGGCAACCCGACCGAAGAGGCCCTCCGGGCGGCCTGCTTTCAGCCGGCGAACGAATTGCGCACCGACTACGTGCGCACGCTCGACATCTGGCAGCGGCTGCTCCCTGCGGAGCGATTGCTCGTCCTCTTTCACGACGAGATCGCCCACGATCCGGATCGGGTGATCGAGCGGACGTGTGGCTTCCTGGGCCTCGACTCACGAGCTCTGCATACATCCGCGGAGATTGGCATCCCGTGCAACACGGGTGCTGCCAGCTGTCCCTGGCCGGCGATCGCCCGTGTGAAGGTGGAGCTTTCGCGGCGCTGGCTGCCGATGCTCGTGGAACTGGAGCGCCGCTTCGGCGCGCCGGTGACGCAGTGGCGGCGTGCCGCTGAAACGCGGCTACGAGCTGCCGACCAGTCGCTGGCCGGAGCACGGTCGGGCCTCGCCACCACGGTGGACAACAACCTTGCCCAGTGGGATCTCCGCGATGCCTGGTCGCAGAATGGCGACGAATGGGACGGCCAGGCGCGGGCCTGTGGTATGTCGTACGACGACTGGAAGGCGGGCATCATAGCCCGCTATCAAGCGCTCATGGCGCGCGGTGGCACGGTGCTCGAGATCGGGCCCGGGCATGGCCGCTGGTCCGAGCTTCTGATCGCACACGCCGGTGTGCTCGTGCTCTGCGACATCTCCCCCAACTGCCTCGACGCGTGTCGGCACCGGCTCGTGGGCCGCGGACGGCTGCGCACCCACCTCTCCGCGGCCGCCGATCTGCCGGCCGATCTCACCGGTGCGGTGGATGCGGTCTGGAGCTACGACTGCCTCGTGCACGTCGGACCCGAGGAGTTCCGTCGCTACGTCGCCGAGATCGGCCGCGTCCTCCGCCCCGGTGGCACCGCGGTGCTGCACCATGCCGATCGACCGAAGCCCGGGTTCGTGGCCTACGCGGCCCGACTCTTCGGGCGCCCGTGGCCGCGCGGCCGGCCGAGTGTCGCGGCCGCGGCAGACGATCATGGCTGGCGGTCGAACGTGTCACGCCGGGATGTCCGCGGCTGGGCAGCGGCCGCCGGGCTCGTGGTCGAGCGTCAGGAATCGACCTGGCCGTGGCAGACGCCCCATGGCGCCTTCACGATCGGTGTGCCGCGATTCGGTGACGTGATCACGATCCTGCGCCGGCCGTAGTCACCGCGGCGAGGCGGCGGAGCTGGCCGCAGGCGGCGTCGATGCGGGCACCCTTCCGCCGGCGCACGTGCACGTTGACGCCGGCCTCGCGCAGGATGTCGAGAAACCGCTCGCGATCGGCCTGTGTCGGCTCCGCGTAGGGCAGGCCGGCCACGCTGTTGTAGGGGATCACGTTCACGAGCACGGCCCGGCCACCGAGAAGCTTGACGAGGCGGTGCGCGTGGTCTGGTTGGTCGTTGAGCTTGCCGAGGAGCACGTATTCGAATGTCAGCCGCCGGCCCGACGCCTCCCAGTAGCGGTCGGCCGCGGCCATCACTTCGACGAGGCCGATCGCCTTGTTCACGGGTACGAGCCGCGTGCGCAGCTCGTCATCGGCGGCGTGGAGCGAGACGGCCAGGTTGTAGACGGGGTGTTCGACCGCGAGCCGGTCGATCGCCGGGGGCAGGCCGACCGTCGAGATCGTGATCCGCCGCTGCGAGATGCCAAGGCCGTCGGGCTCCTGCGCCGTGGCGAGCGCGGGCAGCAGGCGGTCGAGATTCGCCAGCGGCTCGCCCATGCCCATCACGACGATGTGGCTCAGCCGCTCGTCGGCCGGCAGGAGGGCCTGCAGCCGCAGGAGCTGCTCGATGATCTCACCCGTCGTGAGATTCCGCACCACGCCGTCGATGCCGCTCGCACAAAACACGCAGCCCATCGCGCAGCCCACCTGCGAGCTGATGCACACGGTGCGCCGGGCCCCGGCGCCCTCCGCGCCCGGCCCCTGCTCGCGCAGGAGCACGCATTCGATCCGCTGGCCGTCGTGGAGTTCGAGCAGTAGCTTCTCGGTGCCGTCGTCGGCGCGGGTGTGCTTGGCGATCGACGTCGTCCAGATCCGAAACTCGGCTTCGAGCGCGGCCCGCAACCGCTGCGGCAGGTCGGTCATGGCGGCGAACGACTCGGCCCGCCCGGCCGCGAGCCAACGGCGGATCGCCTTGCCCCGCCAGGCAGGCTGGCCCTGGGCGGCGAGCCACTCCGGAAGCGCGTCGAAGGCGTCGAGGAGGTGCGGCATCGGGCGGGGGGGAAAGGTCTGGCGTCGAGGCAGGGGCCACGGTACGTTCGTAGAAGCTGTTCTCATCATACCCCGGCCTCCGGGCCAGTATCTCCCGCTGAGTCCACGCCATGAGCCAGAAGCACCTCGAAGAACGCACCCAGTGGGTGTACGACGAACGGGCCTTTCCCGTCTGGAACCGCTCGTTCGAAAAGGCCGACCGCACCGAGATGATCCGCGACGACCTGTGGGCCGGCCGCAGCATCTCGATCATGCTCGCCGTGCTCGTGGCGATCGGTCTCGCGCTCTCCCTGGGCACCGTCGCCTTCGTCGCCAACTGGCGGTAAGCGGCTGTGATCTCGCTCCAGGCACGGGCGAAGCTGAACCTCTCGCTCGCCGTGCTGGCGAAGCGGCCCGACGGCTTCCACGAGATCGAGTCGTTGATGGTGCCCGTCACCCTCCACGACACGCTCCTGATTCGAACGAGCGACCAGCCGGATGTGCGGCTGACGGTGCGGTTTGGCGGAAGGATGCTCGCGCCCGAGGCCGCGGTCCTGCGGCGCGACGTGCCGACCGATGACTCGAACCTCGTGGTCCGCGCCGTGCGGCTGCTCGCCGCCGAGGCCGGTGAGACCCGGGGCCTCGAGGTCGACCTCGTGAAGGAGATTCCGTCCGGCGCGGGGCTGGGCGGCGGTTCGAGCGATGCCGCCGCCGCGCTCGTGGGCGCAGCCGAGGCCTGGGGCATCGACTGGCCGCGGAGCCGGCTTGCCACCCTGGCGGCGCAGCTCGGCAGCGACGTGCCATTTTTCTTGGAGGGCGGTCCGGCGATCGCATCCGGCCGCGGCGAGCGGCTGGTGGCCGTCAGCGGAATGCCTGCGCTGCATGCCGTGATCGCCTGCCCGGCGGCGGGGCTTTCGACCGCGGCTGTCTATGCCCGCTGCACGCCCGATGTCGGACAGCGCGGCGCGGCTGAGCGGCTGGCCGCCGCATTCGTGGCCGGTGACCTGCCGGCCGCATTCACCGCGATGCACAACACGCTCGAGCCCCCGGCCCGCGCACTCTCTGCCGATGTCGGGCGGCTCCTTGATGCGATGACGGCGGCAGGAGCGATGCGGCCGATGCTCACTGGCAGCGGCAGCGCCTGCTTCGCGCTGGCCCGCTCCGAGCCGGAGGCCCGGGCGACCGCGGCGCGGCTCGAGGCCGCCGGCTGGCCGGGAGTTTTTGCGGTGCAGGTCGTCTCCGCCGCGGCCGGCTGAATCTGCTAGACTCCAGCCGCAACAGACGGCCATGCACCGGGGAGGTGGGTGGCTTGGGGATGGCGGGGGGTAATCGCATGGAGATTACGGAGGTTCGCATCAAGCTCGTGGAGCACGCGGCCGAACGGCTCCTCGCCTTCTGCTCGATCACGATCGACGGCGCATTCGTGGTGCGGGATCTCAAGATCATCGGCGGCCCGAGCGGTCCATTCGTGGCGATGCCGAGCCGCAAACTCTCGATTCATTGCCACGCCTGCGGGTTCAAGAATCCCCTTCGGGCAGGCTTCTGTAACCAGTGCGGCAAGAAGCAGGCCGACCAGCCGCCGCCCCGCGACGACGACGGCCGGCTGCGGCTCTACGCCGACATCGCCCACCCGATCAACGCCTCGTGCCGCGAGCTGATCCAAACCCGCGTCGTGCGCGAATACGAGGCAGAGCTCGTACGAGCCAAGCAGCCCGGCTACATGTCGCGGTACGACGCGATCGGCGACGAGGAACGCAGGCTGTAGGCCTTCGTTGCTACGAGCGCACGAGGGCGTGGAAGGCCGTGGTGAGCTGCTTCGTGACCGGGCCGGGCGTGCCAGAGCCGATCGTGCGGCCGTCGATGTCGACGACGGGGATCACTTCCGCGGCGGTGCCCGTCAGGAAGCACTCGTCGGCCGTGTAGAGGTCGTGCCGCGTGAGCGTGGCCTCGCGGCAGTCGATGCCGGCCGCGCGGGCCAGATCCATGACGGCGTTTCGCGTAATGCCTTCGAGGATCCCGGCGTCGGGGGGAGGCGTGAGCAACACGCCCGACCGCACGACGAACACGTTGTCGCCGGTGCACTCGGCCACCTCGCCCTTGTGGTTGAGCATCAGGGCCTCGACACAGCCGGCCCGCAGGCCCTCGAGCTTCGCCATGATGTTGTTCAAGTAGTTGAGCGACTTGATCCGGGGCGAGAGGGCGGCCGACTGCACCCGCTGGGTCGCGGCCGTCACGATCTTCAGGCCCTGCTCGTAGAACTCGCGCGGATAGAGGCTGATCGTGTCGGCGATCACGATCACCTGCGGGTTCTTCGTGCGGTTGGGATCGAGGCCGAGGGAGCCCGCGCCGCGGGTGACCACGAGGCGGACGTAGCCGTCGGAGAGTTTGTTGGCGGCGAGCGTGTCGTTCACCGCTTTGGACACGGCGGCCTTCGAGAGGGGAATCTCGAGGCAGATCGCGCGGGCGCTCGCCCAGAGGCGGTCGAGGTGGGCGTCGAGCCGGAACACGGTTCCGGAGTAGCTGCGGAGGCCTTCGAACACGCCATCGCCGTAGAGCAGACCGTGGTCGAACACGCTTACGCGAGCCTCGTCCTCGGGCACGAGGCGGTCGTTCATGAAGATGATGCGGGCCATGGGCTCGTCCGGTGGGCGGTCAGACGGATGCGACGCGGCCGGCGGCCAGCCGCACGATCCGGTCGGCCCGCCGCGCGATCGCCGTATCGTGCGTGACCAGCACTATAGAAAGGCCGTCGCGCCGGTTCAACTCGCAGAGCGTGTCGAGGATCCCGCTGCCGCTCTCCTCGTCGAGATTGCCCGTGGGCTCGTCGGCCAAGAGCACCCGCGGCTCGGCCACGAGCGCCCGCGCGATCGCCACCCGCTGCATCTCGCCGCCCGAGAGCTGCCGCGGCTTGTGATGGAGCCGCTCTCCCAAGCCGAAGCGGTCGAGAAGGCCACGGGCCCGGGCCCGGGCTGCGGCCCCCTCCCGGAACCAGGCGGCGAGGGAGTGCCGCACGTACAGCGGGGCAAGCACGTTTTCGAGGGCGTCAAGTTCGGGCAGCAGGTGGTAGGCCTGGAAGACCATGCCGATGGCGGTGTTGCGGAGCCGGTCGCGGCGGGCGGCGGGCAGGTTGTCGATCCGCTCGCCGCCGAGCCAGACTTCCCCCGCATCGGGCGCGTCGAGCAGACCCATCAGGTGCAGGAGCGTGCTCTTGCCTGAGCCGCTCTGGCCGATCACCGACACGAACCCGCCCGGCGCGAGGTCGAAATCGACCCCGCGCAGCACGTCGAGCCGGCCACCGCCCGAGCGATAGCTCTTGCGCACGCCGCGGGCTTCGAGCAGGCTCTCCCGGCCCGCCTGGCCTTCCCGGCTCGGCTGGCTCGGCTGGTCAGTCATGCCGCAGCGCCTCCACCGGATGCAGCCGGGCTGCGCGGAGGGCCGGCAGCACGCTCGCGGCCACGGCGATCGCCACGGCGCCGGCGATGATCCAGAGCACCGTGGCCGGATGCACGATCGTGGGGATCTTGAAGAAGTAGTAGATCGACGGATCGAAGACCCGCTCACCGGTGAACCACTCGACGGCCGCCCGGATGCGGTTGATGTTCCAGGTGATCGCGAGGCCCAGGGCGAGGCCGGCGCCGGCTCCCACCGCCCCGAGGAACAGGCCGTAGCCGAGGAAGATGCCCGCCACCCCCGTCGAACTCGCCCCGAGTGACTTGAGGATCCCGATGTCGCGGGTCTTCTCCACCACGATCATGAAAAAGATCGCGAGGATTCCGAAGCCGGCCACGGCGATGATCATGAACAGCAGGATGTTGAGCACGGCCATCTCCATGTCGACGGCCGAGAGGAGCGGGCCCTGCTTGTCGCGCCACGTGGAGATCGCGTAGAGCTCGGCGGGAAACGCCTTCCGCAGTTGGTCGCGGACGAGCTCGAGGTCGGCGCCGTCCTTGAGCTTCACCTGGATCGAGTTGATGCTCGGGATCCCGGTCTGTGGATCGATCATGCCGCGCATCCGCTGGAGCGCGGCGATCGGCACGAACACGAAATTCGAGTCGTATTCACTCATCTTGCTCTCGTAGAAGTCGACGATCGTGAACGTGTCGCTCACGGCCTTGGGCGGCGTGCCCGCCGTGGGAAACGTGATCTTCACGTCGTCGCCGGGCAGCACGAGAAACCGGTCGACGCCGGTCGAGTCGCGAAAGCTCGCCAGGCCGATCCCCGGCACGATGCCGGTGAACTGCTCCTTGGCGGGATCCATCGTGCGGCCCTCGTCGGGGCGGACGGTCTTGAAGGGATCCTTGCGGGCCGCGTCGGCAGCCGGGGTGTTCACGCCGGCCTCAGCCGCCGCCGCGTTCTCGCCTGGCGGCTGCGCGTCGGGCGAGGCGGTCGCCGCGAGCACCGCATCCACCTGCTGGTCGACCGGCCGAACGGGCCCGCCTGCGGCCCGCTCCTGTGCTTCCTGCCGCTCGCGCCACAGCCGCTCGCGCTCCACCCGCATCCGGCGATGCGGCCAGCCGGCTCCTTCGAGCGCCGGCCGCGTGGGCCCGGGTGTCTCTGCCTGGCTGTCGACCGTGTCGTAACCGCCGTCGCGCAGCGCGAACGATAGCTGCCGGCGGTTCTCCGGATGCTGGAGGTAGCGGCTGAAATCGCTCGCCGCGGCGTGCGACGACTCGTCGATGCCGATGAACATCACCTGCCGGGTCACCCACTGGCCACGCACTTGAAAGGAAAGCATCGCCGGCACGGCCACGGTCGGCGTCATGCCGGCGATCGAATCGCCCGCCGCCCGGCGGATCTCGTCCATGTGCCATTTCGGGTCTTGGAAGCCCGACAGCGAATGGCTCTCGAAGACGATGTCGGAGAGGATGCCGTGGATCCGCGTCTGCATCTCATGGGAGAAGCCGGCCATCACGGCGTTGACGACGATCATCGTCGCCACGCCGAGCGTCACGCTGATCACGCTCGCCAGCGCGATCCAGCGCGTCCGCAGATACCGCCAGCAGAGCAGGAGCTTGTACATGAGGGAAGGAAGACGGGCTGAAGCCGTCCTACTTTTCCGGGCGGTGGATGGGGAACAGGATCACGTCGCGGATGCTCGGGGCGGCGGTGAGGAACATCACGAGGCGATCGATGCCGATGCCCAGGCCCCCGGCTGGCGGCATGCCGTGCCGCAGGGCGCGGAT
>Ga0315902_10003043_pt1 | contig 25456 bp, 29 predicted proteins | sample LakEriMetagenome_9_FD_203523 | JGI IMG/M metagenome (GOLD analysis project Ga0315902, IMG submission 203523) | Freshwater fungal communities from buoy surface, Lake Erie, Ohio, United States - Buoy 12 MA117 | ecosystem: Environmental > Aquatic > Freshwater > Lake > Lake biofilm | place: USA... | reverse complement strand
GACAGGGACAGCTTCGAGGCGGCCACCCGGGACGACTATGTCCGGGTTCGCGAACAGTTCGCGCGCGGCCAGTCGCAGAAGACCCGCACGCCGGTCGAGACGGCCCGCGCCAACCGGTTCAGGATCGACTGGGAGGCCGCCCCGCCGCCCCGACCGACCTTCACCGGAACGCGGGCATTCGGAGCCTACGACCTGGAAAACCTCGCCGCCTTCATCGACTGGACGCCCTTCTTCTCCACCTGGGAGCTGGCGGGGCGCTTCCCGGACATTCTGGAGGATGAGGTGGTCGGCGAGGCGGCGCGGGACCTCTGGCGCGACGCCCAGGCCATGCTCAAGCGGATCCTCGAGGAGAAGTGGTTCGAGGCGCGCGGCGTGGTCGGCTTCTGGCCGGCCCAGTCGGATGGCGACGACATTGTGGTCTATGCCGACGAGAACCGCGACGAAGAGATCGCCCGGCTGCACACCCTGCGCCAGCAGATGGCCAAGAGCACCGACAAGGCCAACCTGGCGCTCTCCGACTTCGTGGCCCCGATCGGCGGCCCGGCCGACTGGATCGGCGGCTTCGCGGTCACCGCCGGCCACGGCGAGCTGGAAATCGCCGAACGCTTCAAGGCCGCGGGTGACGACTACTCTGCCATCCTGGCCGCCGCGCTTGCCGACCGTCTGGCCGAAGCCTTCGCCGAGGCGTTGCACCACCGGGTGCGCACCGAACTGTGGGGGTACGCCCCGCGGGAGGACGACGACATCGACCGGCTCATTGGCGAGAAGTACCAGGGCATCCGCCCCGCGCCCGGCTACCCGGCCCAGCCGGATCATACCGAGAAGGCAACGCTGTTCAGGCTGCTCGACGCCACGGGCCAGACTGGCATCGAACTGACGGAGAGCTTCGCCATGACCCCGCCCGCGGCGGTCAGCGGGCTCTATTTCAGCCACCCGGACAGCCACTATTTCGGCGTCGGTCGCATCGACCGCGACCAGGTGGCGGACTACGCTCGGCGTAAAGGTTGGGATCTGGCGGTTGCGGAACGCTGGCTGGCCCCCATTCTCAGTTATGATCCCGACGGTGAGGCGCGAGGAGCGGCGGCGTAGTGCAGATGAGTTCATCCCGAGACCGGATCATCGGCGCGGCGGCAGTGCTTGCCGCTGGCCTGGTGGTGGGCGCCATCGTGATGGACGCCCGGCGCCCGAAGCCCGGGCGGTTCGACGGCCGGCTGTGGAAGCTGGTCGGCCCGCAGGACGACGACCGCCTGACCATGGCCGACGACCTGATCGAGAACGGGAAGCTCGACGGCCTGACCCGCGCCAGGGTTCGACGGATGCTCGGCGAGCCCAGCGATCCCGGGCGGTTCCAGCCGGGCGCGCTTGCCTACCGCCTGGGTCTGGAGCGCGCCTACATGCCGGTCGACTTCGAATGGCTGGTCGTCTGCTTTGACGATCAGGACAAGGTCTCCCGCTACTGGATCGCCACGGCCTGACGAGCGGCGTCTCCGCCTGACGGAAAGCGCGGGGCCGCATGCCCGCAAGCGCCGAGCCCCAAAGCGCCGGACAGTCGGGCGTCAGCGCGTTGATGACGGCCGTCATGAACCGCGATACCCCTAAAGGATGATCACGCTGCGCAACACCCTCGCCGCCGCCCTGGTGCTCGGCCTCGCCGCCTGCGGCCAGCCGGCCTCCGAAACGCCCGCGACTCCGGCCGAGTCCGCCGCGCCGCCGCCCTCGGGGCCCGCGCCCGCCGCGACCGGCAAGGCCGCCGTGGCCCTGGATCCCGGCGGGCTGATGATCGTGATCGCCGACACCGGGTCGACGCGGATGCTTGATTTCGGATTGCCCCAGGCGCAGGCGATCGAGATCGTCACCAGGGTGGCCGGCGCCCCGGAGCCGGTGACCACCAATTCCGAGTGCGGCGCCGGACCGATGCAGTTCGCCGAGTTTCCGGGCGGCCTGACCCTGCTGTTCCAGGACGACAGGCTGGCCGGCTGGAGCGTGGGTCCGGCCGGCGCCGGCAAGCCGTCGACGATGAGCGGCGTGGGCGTCGGCTCGACCCGGTCAGACCTGGTCGCCGCCTACAGCGGTGTCGAGGTGTCCGAAACGAGTCTGGGGCAGGAGTTCAGCGCCGGCGGCCTGTACGGCGTCCTCGACGGACCGGGCGCCGCCGGGAAGATCGAGGTCATGTGGGCCGGAACGTCATGCGTCTTCCGGTGATCGGCACGGGCGACGCGGAAAGCCGGCTTCGCCGGTGAAGCGCCGCCCAGGCTGACGACCGATCAGGCCGCGGCGTGGCCCCTTACACTCCGCCCGCCCGCACCGCTGTCCAGCTGGAACTGGCCGACGGCATCGTTGAGCCGGGAGGCCTCCAGACGCAGCGTATGGGCCGCGGCCGTGGTCTGTTCGACCATGGCGGCGTTGCGCTGGGTGGTCTGGTCCATGTGGTTGACCGCGTTGTTGACCTCGGCCAGGCCCATGGCCTGTTCCTTGGCCGAGGCGGAGATCTCCGAGACCACCTTGGCGATATCGCCGACCCTCACGAGGATCGCGTTCAGCGACTTGCCGGTCTGGCCGACCAGGCTGACGCCCTCGGCGACCTTGGTCGAGCTGGCCGAGATCAGGCCCTTGATCTCCTTGGCGGCTTCGGCCGAGCGCTGGGCGAGGCCGCGCACTTCCTGGGCGACGACGGCGAAGCCCTTGCCGGCGTCGCCGGCGCGGGCGGCTTCCACACCGGCGTTCAGGGCCAGCAGGTTGGTCTGGAAGGCGATCTCGTCGATCACCCCGATGATCTGGGTGATCTGGGCGGAGGCGGCCTCGATGTCCGACACCGCGCGGATGGTCTCGCTGACCGTGGCCTCGGTCGCCTGGGCCTCGCGACGCGTATCGCCGACGATGCGGTCGGCAGTCGCCGCGCCCTCGGCGGTCTGGCGCACAGTGGCGGTGATCTCGTCGAGGGCGGCGGCGGTCTCTTCCAGCGCGGCGGCCTGCTGCTCGGTGCGCCGCGACAGGTCGTCGGAGGCGCGGGCGATCTCGTCGGCGCCGCTTCCCACGCCGTCCGCCGACTCGCGGATGGTGCGCAGGGTCTGGGAAAGGCGGCTGGCCGCGGCGTTGAAGTCGTTGCGAAGCCGCTCGTACTCAGGCGCGAACGCCTCGTTGATGCGGTGCGCGACATCACCCGCCGACAGGCGGTCCAGACCACCGGCGAGACGATCCATGGCTTCGTCACGTCGATCGCTGTCGGCCTTGCGGGCCGCTTCGTCCGCGCGGCGGGCGGTTTCGGTGCGGGAGCGTTCCGCCTCGCCCTGCTCGCGCAGGGTGCGCCGCTCCAGGACGCCTTCACGGAAAGTCGCCACCGACTTGGCCATGTCGCCCAGCTCGTCGCTGCGGCCCATGAACGGCACCGGCTGCTCGTAGTGCCCCTCGGCGAGGTCGCCCATGTAACGGGTGATGCCCTCGATCGGCTGAACGATACGCCGGCGCAGAATGAACACGCCCCCGCCGATGATCAGCATCATCAGGCCGCCGAGCGCGATCATGGCGCTGATGCCAAGGGCCTGGCCCCGGTCGGACGCAGCCTCGGCGGCCTCGCGCTCGGCGTTGAGCATCGGGACCGCCTTCTGGATGATCCCGAGATGCTCGTGATAGGCGTCGTGCATGCGATTGAAGGCAGCCGCCTCGGCCGCCGGGTCGCCTGCCCGACGCGCCGCGACCATCGCATCGCTGAGCTGGAAGATCTCCCGGGCCTTCTCGTCTGAATCAACGAGCAGCAGTTTGAGCGCAGGGGACGCCTCGCCGTTCTTCCGCCAGTGATCCACGCGCTGCTGGTAGCTACTCACGAGCGGCGGCATCTCCTCCAGAGCCTCCGCGCTTTCCTTCAGGTCGCGATCACTGGTCGGGTCGCTGGCCTCGTGGAACTGGGTGTTGGCCAGGAAGAACTCCACCAGGAACATGGGCGGAGGCAGGATATCGGCGATCAGGACCTCATTGTTGTGGATGCGCTCGTAGTGCGGTCCGTTGATCCTGACCTGCGAGACCGTCAGTCAGGTTCCGATGGCGAGCAGGAGGAAACCGGCCCCCAGAAAGGCGCCGAAAAGGCTTATCGCACCTGACAGTCGCACACGCATTCGGATTACCCTGAAATCTTACCTGCGACACATACGCGCGCCCTGGACTCAACAGGGTGTTTACCCGCTTTGGGCTGTCGGCGGGGGAGCGAAGGGCGGCACTCGCCCAGGGGTGGTGTAATTCTCGGGGCCGACGCGGGATTCCGGAAAGCGGTGGCTGAAGGACCCGAAAATGCGGCATAATGTCGCAGAAGGCCAGGTGAATTGCTGTCGCGTTCGATGCGTTTCGACCGCGCTTTTGTTGGGTTAGGATCGACGGGCAACAGGAGACCGGACATGACCCGCGATGTGATGACCCTCTGGCACGAGGTCGTGGAGGCAAGGGACGAGGCGCTCCTGCGCGACCTTCTGGACCCGGAGGCCGTGTTCGAGTCGCCGGTCGTTCACACGCCCCAGGTCGGACGCGACATCACCGCCAAATACCTGATGGCCGCCTTTGCGACGCTCAACAACGACAGCTTCCACTATCTGGGCCGCTGGGACGCGGAAGGTTCGGCCGTGCTGGAATTCGCCACCGAGATCGACGGCATCAGGATCAACGGCGTCGACATGATCTGGTGGAACGCGGCGGGGAAGATCACCCGCTTCAAGGTCATGGTGCGGCCGCTCAAGGCCATCAACCTGCTGCATCAGAAGATGGGCGCCGTGCTGATGGCGATGAGCGGGGCGGCGTGATCCCGGCGGATGCGGTCATTCGCCTCCTGCACGGCGACGAAGGGCCGATCTTCCGCGCCCTGCGCCTGGAGGCGCTGACCGTGGAGGCGGCGACCTTCGCCTCCGATGCGGGGGTCGAGGCGGGAAAACCGGCGAGCTGGTTCGACGAGCGGGTCGCCGAGGGCGTGGCCGGGGCCTTCGTCAACGGCGAGCTGGTCGGAATGGCCGGATACACCCGGTCTTCCAACCCCAAACAGGCGCACAAGGCGACGCTGTTCGGCATGTACCTGCGGTCGTCGCATCGCGGGTCAGGGCTGGCCGCGCGGTTGGTGTCGGCGGTTGTCGAACACGCCCGGGCGGAGGGCTGCGAGCGGCTCCTGCTGGCCTGCAACGCCGTCAACCATCGCGCCATCCGGCTCTACGAAACGGCCGGCTTTCGGCGCTACGCGACCGAGCCCCGCGCCCTGAAGCTCCCCGACGGCTCATACGCCGACGACGCGCTCTTCGCCCTGGACCTTGGATGAGTCTCTTCAGCCTCCCTTAAGCCCATGCCCGGCATGCTCGCCTTAACGAGAGCGCCTTAAGGGAGGCCGCCATGTCCGTGACCCGCACCGGAAGCTTCCGCCGCCAGCACGATCACTTCGAGCCGCAGGACGACAGCGACCCGAACGCGGCCCGCCGCATCCGCGGCCAGCTCGAGCAGATCGACTACACCGCCTTCGCCTCCAACAAGGAGGTTATCGGACAGGTGCTGGGGACCTCCGACGCCGTGCAGTTCCAGAAGCTGGCGGTGGCCGCGGCCCATGCCCGCGCCGTCTGGGTCGCCCAGGCCCTGAAGGTCGCCGAAACCGGCGGCCGGGTGACGCCCGAGGACCTCTCGCGCCTGGCGCATCTGCGGGCCACGTTCGAGGAACTGGCCGAGGCCTACGAAGGGCTGCGCCGGATCGTCGAGCGCGGCTACATTCCCTACCGTGGACTACCCGGGGCCTGATTTACCCGGGTAATATGGACAGCTGGAATTGTCCGGGTAAAAAGGGGCTCCCATTCCGGAGCCCGCCGTGCACGACGCCTCGACCCCTGTAACCGCCTTCGATGGCGACCACCGCCTCGCCCGGGGTCCGCTGGCGGAGGTCGCGCGCCTGATCGCCGGCCTCGCCGAGCCGGCGCGCGTGCTGATCTTCCGCGACGACGACGGCCGCACGCTGGACCTCGACCTTCGCGGAACGCCCGATCAGGTCGTCGGCCGCCTGGTCGCGCCGGCGGAAGCGACGCCGCGCGGACCCGGCCGTCCGAAGCTGGGCGTCACGGCCCGTGAGGTGACCCTGCTGCCCCGCCACTGGGACTGGCTCTCGCGCCAGCCGGGCGGCGCCTCCGTCGCCCTGCGCAAGCTGGTCGAGGCCGCTCAACGCGATCCGGCCGAACAGGCCCGCCTGGGCCGTGACGCCGCGTACCGCTTCCTGACCACGATGGCGGGCGACCGTCCCGGCTACGAGGAGGCCGCCCGCGCCCTGTTCGCCGGCGACGCCGAGGCCTTTCGGGCGCGAATCGGCGACTGGCCGGCCGACGTGCGCGATCACGCCCTCACCCTGGCGAGGCTGGCGTGAACCGCGACCGCAAACGGGAGCTGACCGCGGCCTACAGGGAGCGCAAGGCCCGGCCCGGCGTGTTCGCCGTGCGCTGCGCCGCCGGCGGACAGGTCTGGGTCGGGTCCAGCCGCGAACTGCTCAACCGGCAAAACGGCATCTGGTTCTCCCTTCGGCTGGGCAGCAGTCTCAACCGGACCATGCAGCAGGCCTGGCGTGATCACGGCGAGGCGGCGTTCGTCTATGAGGAGCTGCAGGTCATCGACGGGGAGGGGCTGTCGGCCTGGTCGCTCGATCAGGCCCTCAAGGACGCCACCGCCGCCTGGCGCGAGCAGCTCGCCGCGGCCGGCGCCTGATTTCACGAGCATGGGCGCGCGTCGGCGGCTATGGGAAACGGCATGAGCACGCCGCCTTCCGCCGCCTCCGTCCTGCTGATCGCCCTCTGCGCCTGCGTGGTCGGGGGCATGTTCACCGCCCTGCAGGCCCCGACGAACGCCATGCTGGCCAGGCCGTTCAACTCGCCGGTCAACGCGGCCTTCGTGTCGTTCGCCGTCGGGACCCTGGTGCTGCTGGTCGCGGTGCTGGCGCTGCGGGTGCGGCCGGACTGGGGCGGCGTGCAGGCGCTGCCCTGGTACGCCTGGCTGGGCGGCGCCTATGGCGCGGTCTTCGTCGTCGCCGCGGCATTCGCCGCGCCCCGTCTGGGGGTGGCCTCGACCATCACCCTGATGATCGCCGGGCAGCTGGTGGCCGGAATGCTCGTCGACCACTTCGGCGGTTTCGGCATCGCCCCCCGGCCGATCAATCTGACCAGGATCCTGGGCGTCGGGCTGGTGTTCGCCGGCGTCATCCTGGTGCGCCGGGCCTGACGCGCCGGGGCGGCGCTGCAAAAGTGCGGCGTTTGAGCAACATTCACCGCGTCGCAACGCCTGGGCCCCAGCCTCGCCTTGACCGGGATTCGCCTTGCGGGCGAACGTCGGTCCGGCGGCGTTGAAAGGTGGAAAATGAATATCAGGACGCGGATCACGCGGGAGGTCCGGTTCTTCAAGGGGCTTCAACGGACGTTGAAGTGGGTCAAGTCGATCAGCCCGGACAGTCGCAACCTGATCTGCGATGACCTCGAGGCCTCGGTCGACAAGCATCGTGATCGCCCGGCCATCACCTTCGAGGGCAAGACCATCACCTATGGCGAGATGGACGCCCTGGCCAACCGCTACGCCCACTGGGCCAAGGAGCAGGGCATCACCCGCGGCCAGACCGTGGCGCTGTTCATGCCCAACCGCATGGACTACCTGCCGATCTGGTACGGCCTGACCAAGGTGGGGGTGGCCACCGCCCTGATCAACAACAACCTGACCGGCGCCCCGCTGGCGCACTGCCTGAACATTTCCGGCGCGCTGCACTGCCTGGTCGACGGCGAGACGTCTCCGGCCTTCGAGGCCGTCCGCGGCCAGCTGAGCAAGCATGTCGCCCAGTGGACGCTGGGTCCCGTCACCGGCGACCGCCGCGACCTGACCGCCGCACTGAAGAGCTGCAGCAACCTTCGCCCCGATCGCCTGACCGCCCGCGACGACCTGCGGGCCAGCGACACCGCCCTGTGGATCTACACCAGCGGCACGACGGGTCTGCCGAAGGCGGCGCGCATCAACCACATGCGCGCCCAGCTCTACATGCGGGGCTTCGCCGGCTCGACCGGGGCGCTGGCGTCCGACCGCATCTACCAAGTCCTGCCGCTCTACCACGCCACCGGCGGTCTCTGCGCCATGGGCGCCGGCCTGTTGACCGGCGGCTCGATCGTGCTGCGCAAGAAGTTCTCGACCACCCACTTCTGGCAGGACATCCACGCCGAGAACTGCACCATGTTCGTCTACATCGGCGAGCTGTGCCGCTACCTGGTCAACGGTCCGGCCGACCCGCTGGAGCGCTCCCACAAGCTGCGCCAGGCCTTCGGCAACGGGCTGCGCGGCGACGTCTGGGAAGACATGGTCGAGCGCTTCGCCATCCCCAATGTCCTCGAGTTCTACGGCGCGACCGAAGGCAACGTCTCGATGTTCAACTTCGACGGCCGGGCCGGGGCCATCGGCCGGGTGCCCAAGTGGCTGAAGAAGCGCATCAACGCCCGCCTCGTCCAGTTCGACATCGAGACCGAACAGCCGATCCGCGGCCCGAACGGGCTCTGCATCGAGTGCGGCCCCGACCAGATCGGCGAGTGCCTGGGCCGCATCGACGCCAGCGACTCCCGCACCAGCTTCACCGGCTACGCCGACAAGGCGGCCACCGAGAAGAAGATCCTCCACGACGTCTTCGAGAAGGGCGACGCCTGGTTCCGCACCGGCGACCTGATGCGCCAGGACGCCGAGGGCTATTTCTACTTCATCGACCGCATTGGCGACACCTTCCGCTGGAAGGGCGAGAACGTCTCCACCGGCGAGGTCGCCGACCGTCTGGCCGAGGCCCCCGGCGTGGTTGAGGCCAACGTCTATGGCGTCGCCGTGCCCGGCCAGGACGGCCGCGCCGGCATGGCCTCCCTGACCGTCGACGACGACTTCGACCTCGTCGCCTTCCACGCCCATGTCGAGTCCTGCCTGCCCCCCTACGCCCAGCCGCTGTTCATCCGGCTGCAGCGCCAGATCGAGACCACCGGCACCTTCAAGTACCGCAAGGTCGACCAGGTCGCCGACGGCTACGACCCCGCGAAGGTCAAGGACCCGGTCTACTTCCGCAATCCCGTGAAGAAGGCCTTCACGAAGGTCACGAAGGCCGGGTTCGCGAAGATCAACGAGGGCGGGTTCCGGCTCTGACGCGGGGCGCCGAGGCGCCGTGCGTCCGTCGCGACGCGCGCCCGAGAGCTCGCGCCTCGGGATGACGACGTCAGTGGGCCGCGCCCTGCTTCGTCAGGGTGAGGCGCGCCGCCAGGCGCGTCGCGACCCCTGCAAGCCCTACCCCGGAACGACGATGTAGCCTGCCCTCGGGAAGTGCACGTGCACGGTTCCGACCGCTTCGTGATCGCGGGCCAGGACCACGCGTTCGCGGTTGGCGGCGACCAGGGTTCCGGTGACCGGGTCGCGGCCGTAGTCGTCGGCCATGACCACCACCGCCGCGCCGGGGCTCAGGCCCAGCGGGTCGGCGGCGTCGTGGGGCGGGGCGGCGGCGGGGGAGGCGGCCTTGGCCAGCGCCAGGGCGTCCGCGGCGGGCATTTCCGTGCGGGTCCCGTGGCCGATGGCGCGGACGCGGGCCGACCAGTCGCCGAAGTGCTGGAAGCCGGCGGTCAGCGGGGCGGAGGCGCCGGGCAGGGCGTTGTCGAGGAACCAGACATTCATCCAGGCGGCGATGTCGGCCAGGCCGGCGGCCTCGCCGTTCAGCCAGCCCGTGCCGGAGGCGGCCAGCTGGTCCTCGATCCAGCCGGCGTGGGCGCGCCACTGGCCCTTCAGCGGGCCGCCGGCGGCCTTCATGGCGGCGACGTCGAACGGCCGGCCGGACATGGCCTCGCGGTCCTTGATGAAGTCGGCCGGGACATGGTCGCCCAGAACCCCGAAGATGATCGGCACGGTGGCCTGGAAGAACAGCCGGTCGGCCCAGAGGTTGATCGCCCAGTCGAGGCCCCCGCGCACCGCCGCCGTCGCCGGCCAGCGGCGCTCGACCTCGGCCAGGATCACCTGGGTGTCGCAATAGACGTCCGCCCCGATCTGCAGGGACGGCGTGCGGCGATAGCCGCCGGTCAGGGGCAGGTAGTCCGGCTTGGGCATCAGGCTGGGGATCTCGACCGAGCTCCAGCCGAGGCCCTTGAGCCCGAACAGCAGACGCACCTTCTCGGAGAAGGGCGAGGCGTCGAAGTGGTGCAGAATCGGCGTGTCGGACATGGCGGGGCTCCCTGATGACGACATCGGGGCCCCGGCGCCGCTGGGGACGTCTACGAAAAAGCACTTTACATCACAAAGTGAACTGCGTAGAGGTGGCTCATCGCAACGCCATGGCCGGGAGGGCCGACATGACCGACGACAAGATGCAGACCCTGAAGGACGACATCGCCTTCATGACGGCCCTGGCCCGCGAGGGCAGCAGCACGCCGCTGCTGTTCGGCGGGGTCATGGTCAGCGCCGGGGTGATCTTCGGAGCCGGGGCGGTCGGCCACTGGGCCATCGTCTCGGGCCTGCTGGCGTTGTCGCCCTGGTACATCATGGCCAACTGGGTGGCGGCCGGTGCGGTGTTCGCGCTGACGCTGGCGTTGCTGCTGGGTCGCTCCAGGGGGCGACCGGGCGCCAGCGCCGGGGTCAACAAGGCGACCGGCGCGGCCTGGTCGGCGGTGGGCTTCGCCATCTTCACCTGCTGGCTGGGCATGACGGTCATCGGCCTCGTCACCGGCGACTGGGCGGTGATGAACGTCTTTCCTGTGGTGATCCTGGCCCTCTACGGCGCGGCCTGGTTCGTCGCCGGGACGCTGACCGGCAAGGGCTGGATCAAGCTTACGGCGCTGACCTCCTTCGCGGCCGCCGTGGGCATGGGCGCCCTGACGGGCCACCCGCTGCAGATGCTGGGCTACGCCGCCTGCCTGGCGCTGGTCACCATCGCGCCCGGGCTGATCCTGATGCGTCAGGAACCGACGGACATCGTCTGAGAGGGAAGCCGAGTCATGGAAGGCTTCGACATCGACCACATCGACGAGGTGATCCACGGCCGGGTCAGGCTGGGCGTCATGGCCTACCTCTCCGGCGCCGGATCGGCCGACTTCAACACCCTCAAGACCCGGCTGCAGGCCACCGACGGCAACCTCTCGGCCCACCTGCGCAAGCTGGAAGACGCCGGCTTCGTCCGGGTCGAGAAGAGCTTCGTCAACCGCAAGCCGCTGACCACCCTGACCCTGACCGACAGCGGCCGGACCGCCTTCGCCGCCTACCTCGACGCCATCGGCAGGCTGGTCGAGGGACGGTGAGGCCCGGCCGGGCGGCGGAGCGGGGTTGCGCGTCCCGCCCGTCGCTCTAGCTTGCGCGCCATGATGACCCGACGGATCGGACTGACCACCCTGGCGGCGAGCCTGGCCTCGGCCTGCTCGCCGCTGAGCCTGTTCGCCACCCTGACGCCCAAGGACGCCGCCCGGCGCGAGGCCCGCGGCCTGGCCTATGGCGAAGGCGAGCGGCGCCGGCTCGACGTCTATGCCCCGCCGGTCAGCGGCACGGCTCCGGTGGCCATGTTCTTCTACGGCGGCTCCTGGGATTCCGGCCGCCGCGAGGACTACGGCTGGGTCGGCCGGGCCCTGGCGGCCCAGGGCTTCGTCACCGTTGTGCCGGACTACCGCCTCTGGCCGGAGGTCCGCTTTCCCGACTTCCTCGACGACTGCGCCGCCGCCGCCCGCTGGACCGTCGACTCCATCGCCCGCTATGGCGGCGATCCCTCCCGCGTCGTGCTGGTCGGCCATTCGGCCGGCGCCTACAACGCCGCCATGCTGGCCCTGGACCCGCGCTGGCTGGGCAGGGCCGGCGTGCCGGGCAGCCCCGTGCGCGCCTTCGCCGGCCTGTCGGGACCCTATGACTTCCTGCCGCTGGACGGCCCGGTCACCCGCCGCACCTTCGGCGAGGCGAAGGACCTGGACGCCACCCAGCCGACCCGCTTCGCCGCCGCCGGCGCCCCGGCCGCCTTCCTGGCCACCGGCGACGCCGACACCACCGTCTTCCCGCGCAACACCCGCAGACTGGCCGCGGCCCTGCGTCAGGCCGGTGGGCGGGTCGAGGAACGCCACTACGCCGGCCTCAATCACGCCGACACGGTTCTGGCCCTGTCCCGCCCCCTGCGCGGCAAGGCGCCCCTGTTGACCGAGATGACCGATTTCCTGAAGACCGCCCTCTAGCGACCGGGCGGGCGACGCCTACCTAGGGTCATGCGTCTGAACCAGGTCACTGCCTCCGCCCGCGATCTCGCCGCCTCGACGGCCTTCTACCAGGCCCTCGGCCTGAAGCTGATCGTCCGCTCCGACCACTATGTCCGCTTCGAGTGCCCGGACGCCGACGGCGGCGAGCCAGCCACCTTCTCGTTGCACCATGATCCCGAGGCGGCCGGCGTTCGCCAGACCAGCGTCTACTTCGAGGAGGACGACCTGGACGCCACGGTGGCGCGGCTGAAGGCGGCCGGCCTGACCTTCGACAGCGATCCGGTCGACCAGTCCTGGCTCTGGCGCGAGGCCTGGCTCCGCGATCCGACCGGCAACGCCGTCTGCCTCTACAACGCCCCGAAGACCCGCCGCTTTCCGCCCTGGCGTCTGGAAGAGTAGGGGGGCGTCTCACCCGCACCCCGCCGCATTCGCCAACCTGCCCGGGCGCGCGGCCTGACATTCCGGTGATGCAAGGTTGAGCGCGGCGGGCATGAGGGGCATGCTCGCCCCATGACCCGCGCCCTCCTGATCAGCCTTCCCGCCCTGGCCCTTGTCGCCGCCTGCAACCAGGCCCCGGCGGGAACCGACGTCAACCAGCTCGACGCCGCCGTCGGCGCCGCCATCGGCGATCCCAACACCTGCGTCCTGCTGGTCGAGAAGCCCTCGGGCAAGGTCGTCTATCGCTATGGCGCCCACGCCAACTGCAGCCGCGTGCTGCCGGCCTGCACCGATCCGGCCGCGACCCTGACCGCCGACGCCCTGGCCAAGCTGGCCGCCGCCGGCGATGTGCGAACCATCAGCTGCGACAGCGGTCCGAACGGCGAGAACCGTGTCGCCTGGGCGACCGGGCCGGTCCCGAAGACCCCCGGGTCCAAAGCCGGCGACCTCGCCTACGCCGCCCTGATGGAAGGTCCCGGCGTCCTCCCCGGCCGCGAGATCGCCATCCGGCTGGAAGCGGCCCTGGTCAAGGGCGGGATCTAGGGGGCCAGTCTTTTGGTCAGCCCCGCCCCGTGCTAACCGGCGGGTGCGCTTCGGGGGCCCGTAGCTCAATGGTTAGAGCCGACCGCTCATAACGGTCTGGTTGGGGGTTCGAGTCCCTCCGGGCCTACCACTCCTGTTCAGGCTTTCGCTGTCTCGCCCCCAACACGCCTTAAAGCTGCGGTTCATGTTGCAGGCGCCACACAGATCGCGACGGGGACGTTCGCGCCCCGCACTGGAGAAACACGTTATGAAAGCCCTCTTCCGCGCCGCCGCCGTCTCGGCCCTGATCGTCGCCGGAACCGTCGGATTCGCCGGGGCCGCCTCGGCCCAGACCGCGCCGGCCAGCACCGCCGACATGGTCTTCCGCGCCACCATCATCAGCCTCTCGGCCTATGGCGAGGTCCGCCAGCGTCCCGACCAGGCGACCATCAGCCTGGGCGTGACCACCGAGGCCCCGACGGCGGCCGAGGCCATGCGTCTGAACGCGGTGAAGATGAACCAGGTCATCGCGGCCCTGAAGAAGGGCGGCATCGCCGACCGCGACATCCAGACCAGCGGGCTGAGCCTCAATCCGCAGTACGTCTATGTCGAGAACCAGCCCCCGCGCCTGTCCGGCTACCAGGCGTCGAATTCGGTCACCGTGGTCGTCCGTGACCTGACGAAGCTGGGCCATGCCGTCGACGCTACGGTCAATGCCGGCGCCACCAACGTCGGCGGCATCAGCTTCGGGCTGCAGGACAGCTCGGCGGCCGAGGACGCGGCGCGGATCGAGGCGGCCAAGGCGCTGCAGGGCCGCGCCGAACTCTATGCCAAGGCCATGGGCTATCGCGTCGCCCGCCTCGTGACGTTCAGCGAGGGCGGCGGCTACAGCCCGCCGCAACCGATGCCGATGCTCACCATGGCCCGCATGGACAAGGCCGAGTCGACCCCGGTCGAGGCCGGCGAGATGAGGGTGCGCATCGACGTCTCGGCCACCTTCGAACTGGTGAAATAGTCGTCGGCAGGGCCTCTTCCGCGCGCGCGGGGGAGGCCCTGTCCGCCGTCGCGGGTCTTGACCCGGACCTGCCGGCGCGGGTGTTATTCCGGCTCCGACCGCGACCGAAGGGGGAGGCCGGCATGCGAAACACCATCCCGGCGGCGCTCTTCTGCGCTGCTCTGGCCGCCACGCCGTCGCCCGGCCAGGCCCGCGAGGACCCTCGCGCCTTCGTCGGCGAATACATGAACGAGCTGGGCGACTACCTGGTCGTCGACTGCGACGCGCCGGAGGCCTGCGTCTACACCCTGGTCAAGGACGACCGCCTGGAGCGGTTGTTCGCGCGCTACGGCGACAGTGTCGGCCGCATCGCCTTCACCGGCGTGATCGTCGAGGCCTGCCGCGACTGGCGCTCGACCCGCTACGCCTGCTCGACGTCGAAGGACGGCAAGGCCGTGGCCATCCTGTGGTGGACGGATTCGAAGGCCGTGGATTGAGCGCCCTGCGTGCTTCGACACGCGCTCGTTGAGCGCTGCTCAGCATGACGTGGGTGGGTAGCTTTCCAGACACGTCATCCTGAGCAGCCGCGCAGCGGCGTGTCGAAGGACGCAAGGCGGCTCCGTGCTCGCCCCCTAAACCCCAGCCGCTTCGCACACATGCGCCCATTCCGCCTCCGTCACCGGCTGCACCGACAGGCGGAACGAGGTGACCAGCGACATGGCGGCCAGGGCCGGGTCCGCCTTGGCCTGACCGAGGGAGAAGGGCCGGGGCAGGGCTTCCACCGCCTTGATGTCCACACAGACGAAGCGGGCGCTCTCGTCGGTCGGGTCGGGATAGTGCTCGCGGATCACTTCGGCGATCCCGACGATCTCCTTGCCGGCCTGGGAGTGGTAGAAGAAGCAGAGGTCTCCGACCTTCATGGCCATCAGGTTCAGCTTGGCGGTGTGGTTGCGCACCCCGGTCCAGGGCTCGCCCCGCGCGCCGGTGGCGACCAGGTCGTCCCAGCCGAAGACGTCGGGTTCCGATTTCAGCAGCCAGAAGGCCATGCGCGCGCTCCGCCCGGGGGATTTTCGCCGACGCTAGCAGCGCCGCGCCGGGCGGCCTATATCGCCTCCCATGGCCGAAGCCTTCAATGATCTGACCCTCTCCGCTGACCGCGAGGCCCGCTACGCCGAGGTGGCGGCCGAGATCGCCTCCGTGCTCGACGGCGAGCCGAACCTGACCGCGCGGATGGCGACGGTGGCCTCGATGCTGGCCGCCAGTTTCGACCACTACTTCTGGACGGGCTTCTATGTGGTCGATCCCGCGAAGGGCGATGAACTGGTCGTCGGACCCTACCAGGGCACGCTCGGCTGTCTGCGCATCGCCTTTGGCCGCGGCGTCTGCGGCGCGGCGGCGGCCAGCGGCCAGACCCAGCTTGTCCCCGACGTCCACGCCTTCCCGGGCCACATCGCCTGCGATGGCCGCTCCCAGAGCGAGCTGGTGGTCCCGGTGTTCGGCCCGGACGGGGCGCTGATCGCGGTGCTCGACGTGGACAGCGACCAGCCCGCCGCCTTCGACGCGGTCGATGCCCGGTGGCTGGAGCGGATCCTGGCGACGACTTTTTCCTGACCTCCCTCCCCCTTGTGGGGAGGGACAGACCTGCGAAGCAGGTCAGGGTGGGGCAAGAGGTGGCGGCCTTCGAGGTCAGGGGGGATCGCTTCATGCCCCACCCGTCTCGTCTCGCTGCGCTCGCCGATCCACCCTCCCCATAAAGGGGAGGGAGACAGTCGGGTTAACCGTCCCTATGCGCTTCCCATGCAAACTCCGCCCCCATGATCCCCGCCGTCTCCATCGTCATCCCCACACAGCGCCGGCCCGGCGGGCTGGCTTCCGCCATGGCGTCGGCGCTGGCGCAGGCGGGTGTTGACCCCGGGACCATCGAGCTTGTCGTCGCCGACAACGACCAGGTCCCCTCGGCCCGCGAGGCTGTCGAAACCGTTGCCAGGGCCGCGCCGTTCCCGGTGATCTATGTCCACGAGCCGGCCGCCGGCGTCGCCAATGTCCGCAACACCGCCCTGACCGTCGCGCGTGGCGGCCTGATCGCCTTCCTCGACGATGATCAGGAGGCGCCGCCGGAGTGGCTGGCCGCGCTGCTGGAAGTGCAGACCGCGACAGGCGCCGATGTGGTGTTCGGCCCGGTCCATGCCCGCGCGCCGGACTCCGTCACCGAGCACCGCGCCTATTTCGAGCGCTTCTTCTCGCGGCTGGACGACAGCCCCGAGGGACTGATCGACCACTACTACGGCTGCGGCAACAGCTTGATCCTTCGCGCCGCCCTGCCGGCCAGTCAGCCGTTCGCGGTCGAGCGCAACCAGATCGGCGGCGAGGACGACCTGCTGTTCGGCAACCTGCGGGCGGGCGGCGCGCGGTTCGCCTGGGCGCCGAAGGCCTGGGTCTGGGAGGATCCGGTCCCGGCTCGCCTGACGCTGCGCTACACCCTGGCCCGCGCGTTCGGCTATGGCCAGGGGCCGACCGAGCACTGCTGGTCGGCGACGCCCCGCGACCTGCCCGGCGTCGTCAAGTGGATGCTGATCGGCCTGGCCCAGACCGCCGTCTTCGGCCCGATCGCGCTGGCCATGTGGGCGCTGCGACGTCGAGATCGCGCCGCCGCCCTGGACAGGGCCGCCCGCGGGCTGGGCAAGACCTTCTGGTGGGGGCCGTTCCGGCTGAACTTCTACGGCCGCACCGCCTGACAGCGCTTGCCCCCGGCGCCCCCTCGATCCAGATAGGGTTCATGAGCGGTCAACATACCTTTGTCCCCGGCGGCGATCCGGTTGGCGACGCCCGCGCGCTGCGCGACGCCTTCGGCTGTTTCACCACCGGGGTGACGGTCGTCACGACCCTCGACGGCGACCGGCCGGTCGGCTTCACCGCCAACAGCTTCACCTCCATCTCGCTGGACCCGCCGCTGGCGCTGGTGGCGATCGGCCTGACCGCCTCCTGCCTGCCGGCCCTGCAGACCAGCGGCCGGTTCGTGGTCAATGTGCTGCACGCCGACCAGGAGGCGGTGGCCCGCCAGTTCACCCGCAAGCACGTCGACCGCTTCGAAGGTCTCGAGACACAGCTGTGGGATACCGGCGTGCCGGTACTGTCGGGCTGCATGGCCAATTTCGAGTGCGAGGCTCATCACAGCTTCGACGCCGGCGATCACCGGGTGTTTGTCGGCAAGATCCTGCGGGTCTTCCACGACGCTGACCATGAGCCGCTGGTCTATCTGCGCGGCGGCTACCGGCGGGTCCACACCGACGCGCCCTCCGACGAGGTCGGCCACGCCACCCCGGCGGGCGACCGCGCGCTTTAGGGCGGTTCCGCCCGGCCTTCTGTCAGGTCGCGCCGGGCGCGCCCCGGGCCGCGTCGAGGCTCTTCATCCAGGCGATGATGTCGGCGATTTCGTCGGGCGCGTACTCGTACTCCGGCATGGCCGGGTGGCCCGACAGGATGCCCTCGGCCAGGGCCTCCTCCAGGCTGTCCAGCGGGTACTTGTCCTTCAGGGTGCGGAACGGCGGGGCGGGGCTGAAGCCGCTGGCGCCGGTCGCCTCGACCGCGTGGCAGGCGGCGCAGTCGCGAAGGACAAGGGCGTGTCCGCGCTCGGCCGACGGGATCGCGGCCGGCGCCTCGACGGGCGGCGCCTCGGCGGCCGGAACCGGCGGCTGGCGCGCCATGCCGAGGACGGCGACGGCGGCGACGACGACGGCGAGCATGATCAGGGGGTTGGGCAGGCGCATGACGTCACTCCGGGCGTTGAGTGAATCATGCGCGCTCCCGGGCCCACGGGAAAGCGGAAGCTTTGCCGGTAGGGGGCGAGGGACGGCCGAGACCGGCCCCTACTTCCCCCAGTCGCGCACGAAGCGGTCGAGCAGACGGATGCCGAACCCCGCCGAGCCCGCCGGCTTCCAATCGTTGGGGCCGCCATAGGCGACGCCGGCGATGTCGAGGTGAGCCCAAGGGATGTCGCGGCTGATGAATTCGCCGATGAACCAGGCGCCCGTGCCGGCCCCGGCGCCGCCCTCGCCGCTGTTCTTGATGTCGGCGATGGTGGAGCTGACATCCTTGGCGTAGCTGGGGTGCAGCGGCAGGCGCCACAGATCCTCGCCGGTCGCCGCGCCGGCGGCGGTCAGCTTCGCGGCCAGATCGTCATGGCGGCTGAACAGCCCGGCGTAGTCGTCGCCCAGCGCCGTGCCGACCGCGCCGGTCAGGGTGGCGATGTCGACCAGCACGGCGGGCTTGAGGTTGCGCTCGGACCAGACCAGCGCATCGGACAGCACCAGCCGGCCCTCGGCGTCGGTGTTGATCACCTCGATGGTCTTGCCGTTCATGGCGGTCAGAACGTCGCCCGGGCGGATGGCCCCGCCGTCAGGCATGTTTTCGGCCAGGGCGGCGACGGCGACGACGTTGACCGGGGCGGCCGACTTCGACAGCGACAGCGCCGTGGCGACCACGGCGGCGCCGCCGGACATGTCCATCTTCATGTTGCCCATGTTGGCGGACGGCTTGATGGAGATGCCGCCGCTGTCGAAGGTGATGCCCTTGCCGACCAGCACCACCGGCCCGCCGTCCGGGGCGCCCGCCCCCTTGTAGCGGACGACCAGCAGCCGGGGCGGCCGGGCCGAACCGGCGCCGACGCCGGTCAGGGCGCCCATGCCCAGCTTCTGCATGGCCGGAACGTCCAGCACCTCGATGCTCACCCCCGGAACGCCGGCGAAGGCGGCGCGCGTCCGCTCCACGAAGCTCTCGGGATAGACGACGTTGGCGGGCTCGTTGATGAGGTCGCGGGCCCATTCCATCGCCTCCACCAGCGGCAGCCCCCGGGCCTTGTAGAGGTCGGCCGCCGCCGGGGCGGCGTCGGCGACGACGGTGACCGGCGCGGCGGCGGCCGCCTTGCGGTCGCTGCTGTAGAGATCGGAGCGGTACTCGCCGATGCCGAAGCCGGTCGCCAGCTCGGCGAGGGCGGCCGCGTCCATGTCCGGCGCCAGCAGCGTGACCGCCCCGGTGTCCCCGGCCAGGGCCCGGCCGATCACGGCGCCGGCCATCTGGATATCGTTAGCCGCGGGCTTGTCGCCCAGGCCCAGCAGGATGATCTGGTCGAAGTCGCCGATCCCGCGCAGCACCAGGGTCTTTCGGGCTCCGTAGCTGAAGCCGGCGGCCTTGGCGGCGCGGGCGATGGCGGCCCGCTGTTCCGGGAGCAGGCTCGCGGCCCGGGCGGCGGCCTGGTCGGCGCCGGAGGCCGGGATGACCAGCAACCCGCCGGGCGCCGGCGCCGTGGCGGCGAAGCTCACGGGACGGCGCTGGGGGGCGGCCGCCTTCGTGGCGGAGGCCTTCGCGGCGGGCGCGAAGAGGGGGGCGGCGATGGCGCCGGCTGCGGGGGCGGCGACGAGCGCGGCGGCGAGGCCGGCCACGACGGCCGTGCGGATCAGGGACAAGACAGGCTCCGGATTCGGTGAATTGAACACATTATCAAGTGGGGCGACCGCCAAGGACAAGCGCGCGTTGGCCTCCATGGCCGGGATTTAACCTTTGGCGGTCGGGGCGTCTTGGCCTTTGAACGCGGCCCCGATCTGCGCCATGGTCAGGCAACAACAAGGAAACGCCGCATGCTTCGCCCCTCCGCCGCCGCGCTCGCCGCGCTGACGCTCGCCGCTTGCAACGGGACGGCCGACCTGCCGGCCGAGGCCACCTACGGCGCCGCGCCCACCCTGACCGCACCCGACCCCAATGGCCCGATCCCGACGATCAATCCGGCCAAGGCCGTAGGCTGGCCGGCCGGCGGCAAGCCGACGGCGCCGGCGGGCATGTCGGTGACCCGTTTCGCCGAGGGCCTGGACCATCCGCGCTGGCTCTACCTGCTGCCCAACGGCGATGTGCTGGTGGCCGAGAGCAATAGTCCAGCGCGCGAGGAAAAGGGTCTGACCGCCTGGGTCGCCAAGATGATGATGAAGCGGGCCGGCGCCGGGGTGCCCAGCGCCAACCGCGTCACCCTGCTGCGCGACGCCGACGGCGACGGCGTGGCCGAGGTGAAGACCCCGCTGCTGACCGGCCTGAACTCGCCGTTCGGCATGGCCCTGGTCGGGGAGTGGCTGTACGTGGCCAACACCGACGCGGTGCTGCGCTGGCGCTACACGCCCGGCGGCGCGGCGCCGACCGGCCCGGGCGAGAAGGTCGTCGACCTGCCGGCCGAAGCGCCCAACGGCCACTGGACCAAGGGGCTGCTGGCCAGCCCCGACGGCAGCAAGCTCTATATCGCCGTCGGCTCGCACTCGAACCTCGCCGAGGGCGGGATCGAGAAGGAGAAGAACCGCGCCGGGATCCTCGAGCTCGACCTGGCCACCGGCGCGATGCGGCAGTTCGCGAGCGGCCTGCGCAACCCGGTCGGCATGGACTGGGAGCCGACCGGCGGCGCGCTGTGGACGGCGGTCAACGAGCGCGACATGCTCGGCCACGACCTGGTGCCCGACTACATGACCAGCGTGAAGGACGGCGGCTTCTACGGCTGGCCCTACAGCTACTTCGGCCAGAACGTCGATGACCGCATGCAGCCGCAGAACCCGGACCTGGTGGCGAAGGCCATCGTGCCGGACTACGCCCTGGGCGCCCACACCGCTTCCCTGGGCCTGGCCTTCTACCCGGCCGGCGGATCGCTGGGCGAGGCCTACGCCGGCGGGGTCTTCATCGGCCAGCACGGCTCGTGGAACCGCAAGCCGGTCAGCGGCTACAAGGTAGTCTTCGTGCCCTTCGCCGCCGGCAAGCCGAACGGCAAGGCCCAGGACTTCCTGACCGGCTTCCTCGATGACAAGGGCCAGGCCCTCGGCCGCCCCGTCGGCGTGATCCCCGACAGCAAGGGCGCGCTGCTGGTGGCGGACGATGTGGGCAACATCATCTGGCGGGTAGCGAAGTAGGGGCGACGCCTCGCACCCACCGCCGTCATCCTCGCGCTTGTCGCGAGGACCCATGCACACGACCGATCGTCGGTGTTCATGGGTCCCCCGGGCTCGGCCAAAGGCCGACCCGAGGACAGGCTCCGGAACAAGTCCGACGATGACGGAAGTTTGGAGCTGAAACGAAAAAGCCCCTCCGGTGAGGGAGGGGCTTTGAAGTCCGACCGCCTGAAACGCCCTACAGCGCCTCGACGATGGTCACATTGGCAAGGCCGCCGCCTTCGCACATGGTCTGCAGGCCGTAGCGCTTGCCGTTCTTGCGCAGGGCGTGGACCAGGGTGCTCATCAGCTTGGTGCCCGAGCCGCCCAGCGGGTGGCCGAGCGCGATGGCGCCGCCGTTGACGTTCAGCCTGGACGGGTCGGCGTCGTTGCCCTGAAGCCAGGCCAGCGGCACCGGGGCGAAGGCTTCGTTCACCTCGTACAGGTCGATCTCGTTGATCGACATGCCGGCGCGCTTGAGGGCCTTCTGGGTGGCGAACACCGGCTCTTCCAGCATGACGACGGGGTCGCCGCCGGTGACGGTCATGTGGTGGATGCGGGCCAGGGGCTCGACGCCCAGGGCCTTGAGGCCGCGCTCGTTGACCACCATCACGCCCGAGGCGCCGTCGCAGATCTGGCTGGAGGTCGCGGCCGTCACGGCCCCGCCCTCGACCAGCAGCTTCACGCCCTTGATGCCCTCAAGGCTGGCTTCGAAGCGGATGCCTTCGTCGATCGTGTGGATCTCCTTGGTGCCGTCGGCCAGGGTGATCTCGACCGCGACGATCTCGTCGCCGAAGGCGCCGGACTGGGTGGCGGCGATGGCCTTCTGGTGGCTGGAGAAGCCGAACTCGTCGAGCATGTCCTTGGTGAAGCCGTACTTCTTGGCGATCATCTCGGCGCCGGCGAACTGGCTGAACTGGATGCCGGGGTAACGGGCCTGGATCTGCGGGCTCATGTAGGTGCCCATGCCGGCCTTGGCGGCCAGGACCGAGGGGCTGCCCATCGGCACGCGGCTCATGCTCTCGACGCCGGCGGCGATGACCACGTCCATCTGGCCGCTCATCACGGTGGCGGCGGCGAAGTGCAGCGCCTGCTGCGACGAACCGCATTGGCGGTCGACGCTGGTGGCCGGCACGCTTTCCGGCAGGCCCGAGGCCAGCACGGCGTTGCGGGCGATGTTGACGGCCTGTTCGCCGCCCTGGCCCACGCAGCCCATGATCACGTCCTCGATCAGGGCCGGGTCGGCCTTGGTCTGGGCGACCAGCGACTTGAGCACTTCACCGGCCAGATCGGCGGGGTGCCATCCGGCCAGACGGCTGCCCTTGCGGCCACCGGCGGTGCGTCCCGCCGCTACGATATAGGCTTCGCCCATGGGGTCTCTCCCTGAGAGGTTTTCGTTTACGTTCGCGGCAATCTACTCATACCGACGTGCGCGTCGAGTATGACCTTGCGTCACATAGATAGGCGCGGTCGCCTGTCCGATGCAGAGGGGCGCCGCCGGGGACATGCACTTCAGTGCGTGTCTCCTTCAGCTTTCATCGCCGGCGCATGCGCAAAGGCAAGCGGCGGGGGACACGCACTGAAGTGCATGTCCTGCATATCTATTGTGTCCGTCGTGACGAATGCACGCTATAAGGGTGAATGGATGGCGCCGAGCAACAACCACTGCCGGCCGCCCGCAAGGATACGTCCTGAGGCCGACGCCTCGCCTTTTGCTTGAGTTCCGAGACCGGACCGCATAGATTGTGGTCACAGCTTCGGCTGCTCGGGCCTCCGGGGCCTCAGGACGACACACCGCAAGGTGCTCAAGGGACTCCCGCGGGGGTCCCTTTTTGCTTGGCCGGTCAGGTGTCGCCATCCGCCAAACACCCCGCTCATCCTCGCGGAAGCGAGGATCCAGGTTCGAACCCTTCCCCCTGGAGGGGGGAAGGGCAGGGTTGGGGTGGGGGAGAGGACGTTCCGCGAGGCGGCGGCGAGCGACGGGCCGGGTCAGCGCGAGCCCCTGCCGGCGCGCTGGAGACGCTGGAGGAGGCCCGGGCCGAGGGCATCTTCTCGGGCCATCCGGCCATGCCGGAGTATGAATACATCCCGGGCGAGATCGCCGACATCATCGCCTGGATGAACAGCCTGGAGGCGGATTAGGGGGCGGCAGATAGACTTATCCGCGGAAAGATGACGCAAGGACAGTTTTCCGCCTTGACCTGCCAATGCAGGCGTTGAAACCTTTCTCGAACTGAAAGCGTCAGTCTAGACAAAGGGAACCGGGGGAATGTTCAGTCTCGCTCGAGGGGTTGCGGTGGTCGCAGTGGCCTGTATCGCGGTGGTCCCGGCGGGGTCGTACGCTCAGGTGAAAACCTACATGGACGACGACGGGTACTGCATCTCCGGACCCGTGATGACGTACGAAAAGGCCTCCGACTACCACTTCGCCGAGTGGAAGAACCGCTGCTCGTTCAGCATCAAGATCGGATACACGCGATGGGATTCCTTCACGCAGAAAAGCATCCCCGGAGACACCAACGTCCCAGCCAATTCCAGCTCCAAGGTGCTGATCTACGGGTCCAGCTCCGTGAGCTGGAATGAGATATCCAGGTCCGACAACTGATTTCCAGGGGAGGCATCATGAAACAGTTGCTCGTCCCGGTTCTCGCGTTCGCCCTGCTGGGCGGCATCTGCGCCGCCGCGGCGCCGCCAATGGCCGTCGCTCAGGAAAAGACCCCCGCCAACGCCTTCGCCTTCATCCGCGACAACGTCGCCGACGGGTCATGGATGGGCAATTATGTGGCCTGCAGGGGCAACGACGACTGCTGGGACGCCGAGGGAAGGATTATCGGCGCCGATTTTCAGAACGGCTCCTACTGCAACCTCCGCTTCGTGATCCAGACCGAGACGGGGAGCGCCACCCGACATATCGATCTCACAAAGGCTTTTTCCATCTGGTTTGACGGCTATACTCGGAAGATTCATTTTGCGGGACCGGTCCGCAACGGCGAGGGCGAGGTGCTCTCCGGGTGGGACATGCATGCGTCCTACGACATCAGCGAGCGGGTGCTCGCGGCGCTCCATCATCTGCAGACGGTCTGCAAGCCGGCTGGCCCATGGTAGGTAAAGGGTTTCGAGGGCAGCCTCGGCACGGATTGGGTGCGTGACTCACACCCCCATCACCACCGTATTCTTCACCTCCTCCAGCACCGCATAGGTCCGCGTCTCGCGCACGCCCGGCAGGTTCACCAGGGTCTCGCCCAGGAACGCCCGGTACGCCGCCATGTCCGAGACGCGCGCCTTGATCAGGTAGTCGAAGCCGCCCGCCACCATGTGGCACTCCAGGATCTCCGGGGTTCTGCGCACGGTGGCGGCGAAGCGGTCGAAGGTTTCGCCGGTGGTGCGGTCCAGCTGGATCTCGACGAAGATCATCAGCGCGCGGTCGATCTTCTCCGGGTCGAGCAGGGCGGCGAAGCCGGTGATAAAGCCGCGCTCGCGCAGGCGGCGGAAGCGGTCGTGGCAGGCGGCGGGGGAGAGGCCCACGGCGGCGGCCAGGTCCTGGTTGGTGATGCGGCCGTCGGCCTGCAGCACGCGCAGCAGGCGGCGGTCGGTCTCGTCCAGCGTATGAAGATTATTCGGCGGTGTCGGGCTCATGCGTGGAAAGCTACGGCCGACGCGCAAAGATACCAAGCACATTTGGCGCGACCGCAGGCATAACCGGCGTATCTTCAGCTCTCTCCGCCAACACGGTCGCCCTCCGCATGCGCAAGCCTTCGCCCCCCCTCCCTGCGGGCCTCGTCGCGGCCCGCGCCGCCGTCGCGCCGCTCTACCGCGCGCCAGAGCCCGCGCGGCTGGCCGCCCTGATCCCCGACGCCCGGCTGGACGCCGCCGGCCGGGCGCGGGTCGAGGCCCAGGCCAGGCTGCTGCTGGCAGACCTGCGCAAGGCCGGGACCGAGGGCTGGGTCGAGCAGTTCCTGCAGGAATACAGCCTGACCACCGACGAGGGCGTGGCCCTGCTGTCGCTGGCCGAGGCCTATCTGCGCGTGCCCGACCCGCTGACCGCCGCCGACCTGGTGCGCGACAAGCTGGGCCGCGCCGACTGGAGCGCCCACCGCGGGGCCTCGGACTCGGTGCTGGTCAACTCCGCCACCCTCGGCCTGATCCTGGCGCGCGGCCTGATGGACGACGAGGCCGGCGCCCTGAAGAAGCTGGTCGGGCGGCTGGGCGAGCCGGCCATCCTCAAGGCCGTGGCCGCCGCCATGCAGATGATGGGCGAGGCCTTCGTGCTGGGCCGCACCATCGAGGAGGCGCTGAAGCGCGCCGACCGTCGCGGGTCGGTCGCCTTCAGGCACAGCTTCGAC
>Ga0315902_10003040_pt1 | contig 25470 bp, 26 predicted proteins | sample LakEriMetagenome_9_FD_203523 | JGI IMG/M metagenome (GOLD analysis project Ga0315902, IMG submission 203523) | Freshwater fungal communities from buoy surface, Lake Erie, Ohio, United States - Buoy 12 MA117 | ecosystem: Environmental > Aquatic > Freshwater > Lake > Lake biofilm | place: USA... | reverse complement strand
TTTGAATGCCAGATCTGGTTCCTCCAGAATATATGAGAAACTCTATCGCATGTTCGAAATATCTCGAACACTGAAATTCGCGAATTTTGATGTCAATAACCAATAATAATTAATTCAGACTTTTGTAATTACTGATCCAAACCGGATCAACTACATCATTCATCAACTTCCAGAAACTAGTGTCCAAAAAGAAATCTGCGTCTATCTGTTTTATCCCGTAAGTATTGTACAAGTAGATCTCCTGAGCCGGGGCCGGTTTATACAATTTATTACTCCATCCCTCTTCAGCCATCGTGCGGTAAGGATAAGTTGAAAAACGAATTTTCCACAATGAATCAAAAGCAGCCCCATAACTAGTCGCCTTTCGCGTAATTGAATCAACAATTACACCGCAATCTAAATTGCGCTCCTTAAAGTAGTTAACCTTATTCGGATTGTACAAACTAGGCCAATACCCGGAAACGATCTTGATGAACTCATCTTGAGAAACAACCCGTTTGTGAGACAAAACGCGATCGTTCTTAAGGAAACAAACAAAGGTATAATACTGAGAATTCGCCTGAAAAGCGATACGTACACCAAAGACAGCTTGCACTTTTTGGGAGGGTTGCACCGAACAGAAAAGGAACCAGATGATTATAACCCATAGTCTGATCATCGTGTATCTTAAATATGACTGATTGAAATATACGACTATTTTCGAGAGAACACCATCCAAATAACTGATGAAGCAGAAATGATGAACAGTAAAGTGGTCCACCATGGTAAGAGAAAAGTTGTGATCAGAAGCCCGGGAACGACCAAAATAATCACCAGGTGGTAAAAACCCTGATGTTTCGGGTTATTCTTCAAAGCGAATCAATCGGGTTGGAGTGATACAGTAATGCAGACGAACGTCATGTGTTTCGATATCATCGATCACTATGGATTCCTCAAAGAGACTGAGTCCAATAAATATACATCCGGGAGCACACTTCTTTAGGAATCTGTCGTAGTAACCTTTGCCGTATCCTACACGATGCCCTTTATCATCAAAAGCAAGAAGCGGTACAAGAACATATTCCAAATCTTTTAACTTTACACTCTTACCACTACGGGGCTCTGGTATTCCAAGTCGATTCACCTCCAGCTGTGCATGGTTTTCAAAAAGGAAGTGACGCAATGTCTGTGTATCTTCGTTCATCTTTGGGAGTGCAACCTTGGCATCGAGCGAATAGCCCTTTTCTAGCACCAAATATGTATTGATCTCTTTTTTTCGCTCCATAGGCAAAAAAATACTGATCGTTTTTTCACTCAGCTGAAAGTGTTTAAAGAGAAGACCACTGATCAATTCTGACCTCGCCTCCAATTCACCGGGTGCGAGCTCCATTCTTTTTTGTATGTATAGCTCTCTAGCCTCTTTCTTTATCATCGCGATGTACTATTGAACAAAGCTTGCACAGCCTGCTCGTTTTCTCCTTGATTCGCATCTTCAGCTGCTTCGAGTGCTTTTTTGAGTGCCACAGTGAGCAGATCTTCAAGATCATCGACACTTATCAGTGACAGGTCCGCATTGATCTTTAGCGATTTTAATTCTTTGTTGCCCGTCAATGTAATTATCAACAAACCATTTCCGGCATTGCCCTCAACGGTAACACTGTCGAGTTTTCGCTTACTATCTTCAGCCAATTTTTTTATTTCGCCGACTTTATTCAGCATTGACGGATCAAACATGATCAGTAACTTTTTAAAACAATTGTCTCTTATTTTCTGGTGTTCTTTATTAGAAAGCGACCTAGTGATAAAATTAGCGATTTAAACGTAGTCAAATTGTTATTGATCTGATTATCTTTGACGATATGGTAATAAAATATTTACTTAACTATTTGTTTATCGGATTGGTATCCTTTGGATTTGCGCAGGTAGATGACGCGGAATCCGTTTCGATCAACGATTCGGTTCCTGTGGAAAAGGAAAATGTAGAATCCACTTTTCATTCCACTCGGGTGATAAATGGTCATTCGATCGAAACTCTGCGTAAAGGTGTGCTTGAATTTCGTGTGGAACATCGTTTTGGAGATCTTGCCGGTGCCGATGGTGGTGCACAATCTATGTTTGGCCTTGACAATTCTTCAGATATCCGTATTGCCTTAGAATATGGTGTAAGTGATAAGTTCATGCTAGGATTTGGTCGAAGTAAAGGAACAGGTAATCCGTATAGATCGTTGTTGGATGGATTTGCGAAATACCGCGTGCTCGAGCAGCAGGTGGATGGTTTCCCCTTTTCCCTTGCAATGATCGGAAGTACATTCTTTACTTATATGGAAGCGTCCGATGATGAGTCGCAGGTGGCCCATTTTCCAAAATGGGAGCATCGTCTCGCATATTCACTTCAGTTAAATATCGCGCGAAAGTTTGGTGATCGTTTCAGTCTGGCATTCATGCCAACTATGGTACACAGGAATTACGTGCCACTGAACGATGCCAACACAACACTTGCAATGGGAGGTGCACTTCGCTGTGGAATAACCGCCACAACAGCCTTGCTTGTTGAATATTATCATGTTTTCAGCGATAGTGACATCAGACAAAACTATAAGAACAGCTTGGGTTTAGCCTTTGAGTGGATCACTTTCGGACACAACTTTACCGTACATTTGACCAACTCGAAAGGATTTGGAGAGGTACAGTTCATTCCGTACACCTTCGAAGATTGGTTGAAAGGGCAATTCAGAGTAGGTTTCTGTATAGGCAGAAAATTTGAGAGAGGTTGATCACATTAAAATTGATAATATGAAAAAACGTATCTATCCAGTACTCGCCGTTATTCTTTTGTTGACCTCTGCAGCGACATATATCGCCTCTGCTCCCTCCTATAAGATCAAGGAAGGCTATTCTATCGCGTTCAAAAGCAAGGATCCTTCCGGAGAATTTAAAACCATGAAGGGAACTGTGAAGTTTGACGAGAATGACCTTGCGGGTTCCAAATTTGAACTGACCTTTGATGTCAATTCCATTAGTACCGGAAACGGTATGAAGAACAAGAAAGCCCTTACAGCTGAATGGTTCGATGCAGGTAAATATCCACAGATCACCTACACTTCAACAAAGATCGAAAAGTCCGGAGATGATTTTAATGTCTACGGTACGCTTAAAATGAAAGGTGTATCCAAGGAAAAAAAGGTTCCTATGAAGGTGTCCGGAAGTGGAAAAGAGCTCACATTCTCAGGAAGTTTTTCAGTGAACAGACTTGATTACAAAGTAGGCAAGAAGAGTGATGTTGTGCCAGACGTTATGAATATCACCTATTCTATTCCTGTCTCTCAAAATTGATGGCTATGTTCAAACGATTCTTACTGATGGGCATCACTACAGCTGTATTATCATCGGCTGGAGCGATCGCATACGGAACCTTTTACAACAAGAATCTTTTTGATTTTTCCCCAGCTGTCGGACCAATAATGATCGCAGCAACTTGTACCTTCGTTAGTATACTGGCGGCATGTGCAGCTTGGATTTCAGAGCAGACGCCCGGAAACTGGGGTGAATTCGTTTTTACGACACTGTTCTGTGCGGGTTCTATGGCGTCTGTGCTTGGACCTATCAATTACGAGTTTCCACCTGCACTTTTAGCGGAGCTTCACGAATCAAATTTTGAGGGGGTAGAGTCATTTTTCCCTGTTTATGCCATCCCGATGCACTTTTTTCCGGTTCTAGTTTGGGTATCCCTCAAACCTTTATTCTTCTCTAAGCGTTAAAGGAAATATGAAAAGGTCATTCGTTTGGTTTATGGCGTTGAGTGCAGTTTATCTGATGCAAACATCGTGTACAAAAGAGAAAGCAGGTCAGCAGGTTGATCCAAATTGCATAGATACCGTCAGTTTCTCCCAAACAATTCTACCTCTGATGCAAACGAATTGCACAGGTTGTCATGGGTCAGGAAATACGACGGGCTATACGATCACCAATCATACGAATATTTCATCACAAGCAAATGCCATATTGAACGCCATGCGCGGTCAAGGTGGATTTCAGCAAATGCCAGATGGTCTTCCGGCACTTCCTGATTCAATGATAAAAAAGTTCGAATGTTGGGTCGGACAGGGTAAACAAAACAATTAAAAAAGTAACTACTATGAAAAAAAATTACGTTTTAATCGGAGTGACGCTGGTTGCCATCACTGCACTTTCATTCAGAAGTACATCGGAATTGAATATTGGTAATTTCAATAAAAAGGAATTTATGGCGTCTCACCTGAGTACCTCTTCAGGACCGAATGGTCGGACTGGAGCTCCCGGTGAATCGAATTGTACAGCTTGCCATTCGGGAACTGTACAGGACGGATCAGCTGAGAACACCTTTTTGGTATTAGCCGGCGCTAATCAGATTACGGATTACACTCCCGGCGCAACCTACACCATTTCTCTTGCCATGAATTCCAATCCTGCGAAACGCGGGTTTTCTGCTACTGCACTGGATGCATCCAACAACATGGCTGGTGACTTTGCTGCTCAGGCACTTGCTGGAACACAGGTCTCAACCCAAACAGGCAGGGAATATGCGACACATACCGCTGCGAGCACACTAGCGACGAATAATGCTTTCTGGGCATGGTCGTGGACTGCTCCTGCTACCAATGTTGGTCCTGTTACGTTCTACGTTGCCACGAATGCAACTAACAACAATGGACAATCTACTGGGGATATTATTTACTTATCCGAGCATGTAATCGGCAGCACTGCAGGCATTGATGATAATAAAGTAAGTTCTTCACTAGTGATTGGCTACAACACAGAAGATCACAAGGTACTCGTAGATCTAAATTCGTCAAACCATGGGAATGTGTTTCTGAACCTTGTTGATCTTAATGGCCGCTCAGTATTCACTTCAGAACTAGGATACAAAGGGGAAGCAAGTTTAGCGACTTCTGTGAAACTACCTACTGATATGCGAAACGGTTTATATGTTGCGAATGTATTTGTGAACAACCGATCAGTTTCACAAAAAGTAATGGTTCAGCGTTGATTTACGAACAGTTTTTTTGATAATGGGTCGCGAATGCGGCCCTTTTTTATTCCAGTCTGTGTTGGACCAGTGCATTCACTTTTTGAAAGAACTGTGCAGGTAGGTAGGTTCTCCACTCGATATCCTCTAACTCTCCCCCCATGACGAAATAATGATCAATGTTGATCCGCTCGAATTCACGGATCACATGGTCATGAAAATTGATCAGCGCTATCCATCCCTCCTCGACATCTTCGAACCACTCCTCGTAATAGCTGTCATCGGAAAAATGGAAGTTCAGCACATTCTCACCGATCAGTATGAACTTGTTTATACCCTCTGCCATGACAGGTTCGATGATGTCCCGCTTAAAGGTCATTATGTCGTTTTCAATGGCATCGTTCCATTCACCGATCATCTCTATGATGGCATATCCCTGATCATAATCGACAAAAAGTATTTTAATGAACAAAGTTGATGAACCGATGTGATCCCACTGCGGATGAATATAGAAGTTGTAGATGGTATTCGTAAATTCGAATTCGCTGTATTCCCTTTCATAGAAAGGAGATTGTGGATCATCAGCCGCCACATAATACATTCTCCAGTTATAAAAAGGTTCAATAAAATGCATACTGCAAAAATAAACTCAAAACACAGCGAATGCACGAGAATTCGGAACGTAATTTGTATAAATTTGATTTACAAAAAATTGATCCATGAAAAAGTTCCTTTTCTTATTGCCTTTATTTTCTTTGTTGGTATCCTGCGGTAAAAATGATGACCGCCCGATGAAGGAGTATATATCAGCTTTTCTTAACGAAAATAATGCCGTTGCAGCTTTCGGTAAAGCAGATCTCGATGGGATCCTCGAAAAGGCAGAATACAAAAATGTTCCAAAACTTGGCTTGATCCTGAAAAAAGAGATTGAAGGGATGGAGCAGGAGTTGAACACGAAAGCGCCCATCTACTTTGCATTTGAAGGACCCTTCGCGGAAGATGGCACGCCAGAAACATCTTATTTGTTCTTGGAGGTGAAGAATGCTGATTCTTTGGAGGCAAATATCATATCCAGAGGTTACGACGTTGAAAAGAAAGGAGATCTGAGCTACCATGCCAGTGGCGATGTGGCATTTGGATTCAAGAACAACCTGTTGGTGCTTGTCACAAAAAAGAAAGAGTTTGACGGAGAAAAGCTAACGAAGGAGGCTTTTGAAAAAGTAACCGGTGACATCAGCGGAGGAAAGATCGATGATATCTTATCTGCTGAAGGAGATCTGGTCATGGGAATCAGTGTTGAGAATCTTTACGGTACGTCGAATACCGATCTGCAGAATCTCAGTAAAGAGAAACAAAAGCAATTACAGGAGATGGTGGCAGATTCTTATGTCATGAGTACACTTGAATTTCAGAAGGGTGCGGCCGTTTTTGAGACCAGGAATCTTTTCTCAGATGGTTTAGCCAAAAGGATGTTCTTTAAGAATGACGATCGCAGTACGATCCGCTCAGCATTGGGTTCTGGTGAACCCAGGATCGGAATCTCTGCGAATCTTGATATGAAAAAGATGCAGGCATTTATGAACGAGTTCTCCCCAAATGCAATGAAGGATCTTGCTGAATCAATCGGTGGTCCGGCTCAGTTCGCTCTGATGGCAGGAGGTGACGAAGCCTTATCCAATGTGTTCAGTGGCCAGCTTGGTGCGGTGATGGTTGGTGAGGCAATGGCAGGTGGTTCTTTGACGCCTGATTTTAATTTTTTCGTCGGATTGAATAAGGATGGACGCGCAATGGCAGAAACATTTAAAATTTTTCTGGAGGCTGGAATGGCGCAGGTGAAGCTGGATGAAAAAGGACTGTCAGGTTACTCCAATGCAGCATATGTTCCTGTTCAGGGAAAAAAGATCACAATTCCTTCGGGATGTGAAATGTTTGGAAAGAAAGGACTGACACTTTTCCTAAACCTGGACGGTTTGGATATGAAACAGTTCGATTTTGAAGGTGAGGAAAAGTTGATTCATCTGGTCAAATATGCCACATTCGAGATGGATAATTCGGGGAGCCGTCTTTATTTGAAAGCAAGAGATGACAATAAAAATGCAATGAAGCAGATCGTTCAGCTGCTCTATGAAGAATTGGCAGATGAAATTGCTGGTATTTCACTCTAAACTAAAAAGACCGGACGAATAAACCTTTTTCATATACTCCTTGTTTACTCTATATGCTTTCAAAAGAGAATTGGAACAAGTTGAATGACGAGGAAAGTCGTGTGATCTTGCGTAAGGGTACGGAGTACCCTTTTACCGGAGAATACGATAAACATTATGTGGAAGGCACTTACTTATGCCGCCAATGTGAAGCACCACTTTATCGATCTAATGATAAATTCAATTCCGGTTGTGGTTGGCCTGCATTCGACGATATTATTGGCGATTCGGTACTCGAGCTTCCTGATGCGGATGGAAGACGTATTGAGATCGTATGCAGAAATTGTAGTGGGCACTTGGGTCATGTTTTCAGAGGTGAGCGATTCACTTCAAAAAACACGCGACATTGTGTAAACTCTGTTTCGTTAAAGTTTGTGCCGAAGCCTGTCAGTTGATCCCTGCGCAGTCATAGATCTCTTCACATTGCTCATAGATCAACTCATGAAGGATAAGTTGAGAAGCCAATGCCAATTGCGTGTAGTTTTGCGAGTTATTGCCAAATCCAGCAGCAGAATTCTGCCACATTTTGGTAATGAGCTCATTACCATTGCGAACTTTTCCGATCTTCTCAACAACAGCACTCACATTCATGGCACCCGCATGGTAAACGTGCAATACAAAGAGACGGAACCACAGTTCTTTTTCCCTGAACGTTATGTTATGCCTGTTCAGGATCTTCTTTGCCTCCGGAATGCACACTTTTCTCAACACCGAAGCGGCGCCGTAAGCACAGCGTTCGAAATCTGAGCGTTCGTCAACAGAATTATTGACGGTAAGGCCGTGTGACCGTGCTACCGAAGGCATTAGCTGGAAGGCGCCGTATGCACCTGCTGTCGATTTCTTCAATTGTCCCGGACTCTCGATCAACAGAATAGCTTGGGCATACCACGGATCGACACCAAACCCTTCAAATGCTTCAACTCCACGAGATAATTGAGGATAAACCTCACGAAATCGGTAGAAATCACTTTTACCGGAAGTTACATAGATCAATTCATCTGCATTCAACCCGTGAATACTTCGAAGACTGTCTTTGAACTGCAACTTCTGTGCTTCTGATTTCGATGACCAGCTGTTCCATGTCAACCTTTCTAGGATTACACGTGTTGCGGCGACATTTACAAGGCATGAATCGGGAGTAAGTCGCATGATCTGTTTCCAGAATTGGGGCTGTGGAAGTAGGTCCCAGCGATCCTCAAAAAGTTGATCAGCATCCATGATAACGCTGATATCCGTGCCTTTTTGAACTTCGATCTTTTCCTCATCCCATGAACTGAACGGTTGCGAACAAGCGGTATTGGTCAAGAGCAGGAAACACAGAAATGAAAGGGAGAGAACACGAAACATGGAGAGTGCGTTTGATCAGACTTGACTAAAAATAAGTATAAAAATACTTCAGCACGTGTTTGTTACATTTTTTTGTGACATTCCGGATCAAAATATGCCTTACTTTTACTCTATGCATCTGGTTCGAAAAGTGCTGTCATCCCCGTTGATATTGCTGGTCAAAATGTATCAATGGTTCATCTCACCGTTGTTTCCTCCGAGCTGCAGGTACACGCCGTCCTGTTCCAATTATATGCTCCAAGCGCTGAAGGTTTGGGGCCCCATAAAAGGGCTTTACCTTGGGTCGCGTCGCATTTTTTCATGTCATCCTTGGGGTGGCCACGGACATGACCCTGTTCCGGAAAGAAAGCGAAAATAAGAAGTAGTGTTAATTTATCTACCCTGACGTACTTCTTGAACAGTATAGAAAAAGACTAAACCGTAACCCACAGAGAGCATCAGATGAAAGGGTACCATGCCCAAATCACCATAGATCGCCCGGTTCACGGCAGTAAATCCAAACAACAGGAAGAAGAACAGTTCAGCGATATTGATGATCGAAAGACTTTTTTTGTCGTATTTATTTCCTTTGAATTCACTCTTCTTCGTTACATTGAATTTAGGAGTACGCACAAAGGAGCTCTTGATACCCAAGTAGCCTTCAATTACGGCAACAGTATTGCTGAGCGAGAGCCCCATTGAAACGATCAGGAACTGGAAAAAACGTCCGATGAACTTGAAGAACGGTTTCTTACCGGCAGTCGTCCTGTAGCGGAACGCATTCCAGTAGTAAAACATGAGGAACACTGTACTCACAATAAAGATCGCCATGTATTGCAGAATGTAGTTCAGATCGGAAAAGCTGTCCTTGATGTGCAGCACAGGAAGACTTAATATTGAAACCGTAAGAATAAAGATAAATACGGACGAATTGAATAAGTGCGACATTCCATGCACTCTGTCAGAGAACTTGATGCCTTTGGTTGTAAGTAGACGTTTCCACATTTTTCGGAAACATTCAGCTCCGCCTTTCATCCAGCGGTGCTGCTGACTTTTCAATGCAGACATCGTGATCGGAAGCTCGGCCGGAGCTACCACTTCCTCAAGGTATTGGAACTTCCATCCTTTCATCTGTGCTCGGTAGCTAAGGTCAAGGTCTTCGGTGAGGGTATCATGTTCCCAGCCTCCGGCATCCTCAATACATTGCTTTCTCCATATCCCACCGGTTCCGTTGAAGTTAATATAATGTCCCGCAGCATTTCGTCCGCCTTGTTCGATCGCAAAATGACCGTCCAAACCGAAAGCCTGTAGCTCTGTCAGTAAAGAATAGTCCTGGTTGATGTGTCCCCACCGCGTTTGTACAACACCCACCTTTTCGTCCTGAAAATAAGGTACCGTCTTCAAGAGGAAGTCGGGATTCGGAACAAAGTCTGAGTCAAATATCGCAATGAAGTCGCCTTCAACCCTGTCCATTGCGGCATCAAGAGCACCTGCTTTATATCCCGTGCGATCTACGCGGTGAACATGTTGGATATTGATCCCGCGTGCAGCAACTTCGGCTACCTTTCGTGCAATCACATCCTTCGTTTCATCCGTGGAATCATCGAGCACCTGGATCTGCAATTTATCTTTTGGATAGTCAAATGCGGCACAAGTTTCAATAATCCTTTCTGCTACGTAAAGCTCATTGAACATAGGTAGCTGTATGGTCACTTTTGGAGCGTTACTTAGATCCATTGGTGGCGCCTGACGGTTTTCCACTTTTTTCCTGTTCCGTCTGTAGGCAAAAGCCAGCGACAATTGTAAGACACTGTAGAAGAAGATAAGTAGCAAACAAATCCCATAGATCGAAAGGATGATCTTGCCCGCTAAGTGTGACCAATAGTGCTCTTTCACAATTGATTTTCCCTTTGCATCTTTTGTTTTTCGGTCGCCCCAGTTGAACATCCAAGACACTTTCAATGAGGTAGTGAATGGATTGTTCATGTCAAAGGTGTAGTTGTCTCTGTGGCGCTCAGAAAGTTCGAAAACGTTGTACTTTTTTGCGTTGTAATCTTTGTCGCTTACGAAAATCTGACATTTTCCAAAGGGAACATTGTTGAATTTGAAAACTCCGTTATCATCTGTTTCGACTGTAATGCTGTCCTTGGTGTCTAAATTACGAAGTGTAAGCTCCAGCTCCTCGATCGGACGTTCAGTTTTTTCATCAATGAATTTACCCTGAACCAGCTTGCTTTGGCTATATGCAACGGAAGACGCTAGCAGCAAAACGATTCCCATGGGGATAAGGCGAAACATAGGCATTGTTTGAGATGAATGAGTATTCAAAAGTAGTCGTACCAAAAAGTCAAAATTAAGTAAATTCACTAATTTGAAACAGGAAGGGCCATTTTTAATTCTGAACTGTTGATCAAATTCGATTGAAGCATAAGTTGCCACTGTTTTGTGGAGTGAACCACTACTTTCCTGTATTTGGCGACCAGTCATACTTCTTGAACACCAAATCGGGATCTGTATTGGCTGGAATTACGTTGTAAATGCGAAGCCAGTTGATCAATGTGTCGTGTCCCCCGAAGGCAGTTTCATGCCATTGTAATAATTCAGAAGTGCTGACCTCGTTTGTAAAAGGGTCAAAATCGGAGGTTGATCGAATGAACACTTTTTTAGCCGTTTCCAATTGTTCACTGATCTTAAAGCTACTGTAGTATGCGATTGGTGGACATTCCCTGGCTCCGCAATTCAAAGCAAAGTACGTCAGAGGATCCGGTTCCAGCACTGCGAGCGATTTCAATAATTCAGGGAAATTCCCATCAAAATTCCCATTGAGTATTCCATTTTCAATGTCTTTCAGGGAGAAACGCGCGACACCAACCCTGAAATGATCTTCTTCAAAGAAAAGTTCTTTCTCAGAAAATCGTTGGGGTGTTTCCCGAAGTCGTATTTGAACAAAAGCGTTATAAAGGTTGATCCAAAAGGCTTTTTTTTTGGCGTCTGAGTCAAGCTTACCTTTCAGTGAAATGATGGACGAATTACTCAGTGTATCCAGTTTTGCACGGTAAAGACCTTTGTTTCTGACCGTTTCCAGCAGTCGAACGGAAAAAGCTTCAGGATCCCTTGGTGTTTCATCAATCATTTCCCTGCAGCCATAAACACCGAATAGCGTAATTATGGCGATAAAAGTCCTCATAATGCTCGGGTAATCAGATGAGAATTTCACGGTCTACTTCCAGACCCCCATTCTGCAGAACTTTTCGATCCGGTCTTCGATGCGTTTTTCTAAATCAATTGCTTCCAGATCCTGAATTGTTTTTTTGAGGTATTTTTTAACACTCAAAAATGCTTCGTCATGCTCGCGGTGCGCTCCACTTAAGGGCTCTTTGATCACGTCATCAACCAAACCATGTTTTTTCATATCGGTCGAAGTCAATTTCAATGCTTCTGCAGCTTTCTCTTTATAATCCCATGATCTCCAAAGGATTGAGGAGCAGGATTCCGGTGATATTACGGAGTACCATGTATTCTCAAGCATAACCACTTTGTCTCCTACACCTATCCCAAGAGCACCACCTGATGCCCCTTCACCGATGATTACACAGATCACAGGCACCTTTAAACGCATCATTTCATAAATATTTCTGGCAATGGCTTCTCCTTGGCCACGCTCCTCCGCTTCGAGACCCGGGAATGCGCCCGGCGTATCGATAAAGGTTACGATCGGCTTATTGAACTTCTCCGCGAGCTTCATTAATCTGAGGGCTTTGCGGTATCCTTCCGGGTTGGCCATTCCGAAATTTCGGTATTGCCTCATTTTCGTGTTGATTCCTTTCTGTTGTCCGATGAACATGACCGACTTCCCATCGAGTAGTCCGAAACCACCGATCATCGCTTTGTCGTCTTTTACGTTTCGGTCACCGTGCAACTCTTGAAATGTGCCGTTTGTGATCGAGTTGATGTAGGCAAGCGTGTAGGGCCTGTCGGGATGACGGGAAAGTTGAACCCGCTGCCAAGGGGTGAGGTTCCCGAAGATCTCCTTCGTCTTTTCTTTCAGTTTGTCTTCAAGTTCTTTGATCTTGTCAGACATGTCTATTTCCGTGCTGGCACCGATCTCCTTTGTGTGCTCGATCTGTTCTTCGAGTGATTTCAAGGGTTCTTCAAAGTCGAGATATACTCCCATAGACGTTTAATTTGCGGCATCAAAATTACGAAAAAGGTCGAGACATTTTGTTAATCTGAAGTGAAAGTACGGTATTCATAGAGCGAGGCAGCTAATTTCTTTCTGTTTCCCTTATTTTTGTCGCATGATCCTGTTTCCACCTGCAAAGATCAATCTGGGATTGCGAGTTCTCCATAAAAGGGAGGATGGTTATCATGAGATCGAAACGTGCATGATCCCAATTCCTTTTTTCGATGTACTCGAGTTGCTCAAAAGCCCTGACTTCACGTTTCGTCAGACCGGGTTGAGCATTGAAGGGAACACGGGGTCAAATCTTTGTGTGCGAGCCTATGAATTACTGAAGAGTAAATGCGGAATACCTCCCGTTTACATGCATCTCCGTAAGGAGCTGCCAATGGGCGCAGGTCTCGGAGGGGGGTCATCGGATGCCGCGTATGTCTTGAGAGGATTGAACGATCTTTTTGAATTGGGACTTTCGTTGGTTGAGTTGGAATCACTTGCATCTGTTCTCGGGAGCGATTGTCCTTTTTTCATTCGGAATGAGGCACAACTTGCAAGAGGAAGGGGAGAGCTGCTTTCCCGGCTTGCGATCGATCTTAAAGGATATTATCTTAAGCTGGTCAATCCGGGTATCCACGTCGGTACGAAGGAAGCCTATGCGGGAGTCGTTTTTAACACTCAAAAAGAGGCCCTAAGCGATGTCTTGAGTGCACCGATCGAAGACTGGAAGGAAAAATTGACGAATGATTTTGAAGTTTCAGTATTCAGATCACATCCCGTTCTTCAAGAGATCAAAAGGAATCTATATGCTGAGGGAGCGGTTTATGCTGCCATGTCGGGCAGTGGCTCAACGATGTTCGGTATCTATGCATTTCAGCCGAAAGAGTCATTTGGTGCATCCAATTATCTCGAGAAGGTTTTAGCGCTTTGATCAGTTTTTGATCACTTTTCGCAATGCTACGCTACCTTCATTACCAACGATCCTAAGAAAGTAAACGCCTTTGGCAACATGATTCAGGTCGATCTCGGTTTCGGATGATGCAGCTCTTCCCGTAACCAAACAATTCCCAAAGGCATCTGCAAGCATAAAGTCATAGGATCCTTTATCATGAACAACGATTTTGAAACTCCCTTCAGTTGGATTCGGGAATACAGCCATAAATAGCTCATCATCTATTTCGTTTGTCATTAAAGTACTGTTTGGATCGGCTTCAAAATGGTGCAACCCTCCGAGATCCTGTCCAGCAAACAGATTCAGTCGCCCATCACCATCAATATCTGTGACGGCAAAAGAGCTGTAGGCGCCTGTATTGATCCCGAGATAGCTGTTGGAAACCATTTCAAAGGATTGACCGGGATCTAGGTTTTGTTCGATGTTCCTATAATAATGAAGGTTTCCATCACTTGCACCGACAAAAAGCCGGATTGTATCGTTGTGCATGAAAAAATGAGGGTAGGCATATCCATCCGGTGAATCAGTTGCGAGGTCTACGTTGCCCAGAGTGGAATTGTAGAGCGAGAAAGAAGGAGTGGAGTTGGTTCCAATGTTCTTGTAGTACACCAATTCACCTGTTTTCCTTCCGATGATAAGGTCCAGCAGTCCGTCTTCATTGAGATCGAAGAGTTGGGGTGCTGCATACTGTCCGACGCTAATTACGGTACCGGAATTGTCGGTCATTCCCAAAACAGGAGGTGCAAAGCCGATCGCTGGAGGCGAACTGTTGTTTCGATAAAATACCAATGTGCCATTTTCAAGCCCGAGGATCAAGTCATTCAAACCATCGCCGGTAAGGTCGCCAAAAGTTGGTGTGATCTTCAATCCATAGCTAGTCTGACTTAAGTTCAGAAAGTCATTATCGATGAAGGTGAGTTCAGGTTCAGTGGCTGTTCCTGTGTTCTTGTAAAAAGCTATGGTACTTTCCTTGAGCATACCTGCTTTGTGGCGAAAGAAATTGCTTATAAACAGGTCTTGAAGACCATCATTATCAATATCTGTTATCACCGGTGTAGTGGCCGTTCCGTGTTCGATCATTTGTTCCTGCAGGAATGCATTGGTTTCATAAACGAAATTTGGCTGATCATTACTGCCGGTATTTTTGTAAAACAACACACTGAGTTCATTGGAGGAGACATTGCGCGCATTTGTTCCGACGATGAGGTCTTTGATTCCATCGAAATCGACATCAACATAGAATGCAGCAGGGAAAATCTCCAAATTCACCGCCACGGAATTGATCGGGAAGAGTGGATCTGAGCTGATCATGTCAGAGTTAGTATTGACGGATGAACCGCCGTTGATGAGCAGATTGAGATTGCTGAATGCAACATCACCAATGATCAGGTCCATCACTCCATTTCCGTTATAATCGAGGGCCAGAACTGTTGATCCGGAATGCTTTGGGGTTTGTTCTGTGGGTTTGATCTTCTCTTCATCGCGATCCAGCAACGGAAACTCAGCATTTGGAAGATTTCCTTCGGCGCAAGGCGGTGTATTGTCATTCAGAAAAACGGAATTTGTATTAAGATCCTCGCGAAATCCTCCCCAGCACTCATTCTTCAGTTCGTAAATCAGTGAGTCGGGGATACCGTAGGTCTCCATACTAATATTCTTGTGGTACTGCAAATGTTGTCCGCCTATGTGAAACGTCAACACATCTACATCACTATCACCATCCACATCCACGATGGCCGGAATATCCGCAGAACTCACATATAGATTCAAGTTTGCTCCCCAGTTGTCCGAGTAGATCAGCTCCTTGGCCACTTCCCATTGCAATCCGTTCGTTTGATCGCCAACATTTCGATACACTTTTATTCCTCCGATGCCATAAGTGAAAAGATCCTTTCTGCCATCGTTGTCATAATCAACCAATGTTGCCCGGTAACGAAGATCATCCGGGAACAATTGATCGGCTCCATGCACATATTTGTAGAATTTCAACAAGCCATCCTGTTCCTGACTGAAAATTCGGATGTTATCGCTGCTTCGATCGAATACGAACAGATCAAGATCCCCGTCGAAATCGTAGTCCAGGTCTGAGAATTGAGCGTGACTCAATCCCCCTGCCCACGGCATTTTCAATGTTTCGGTTCCTACTTTTACGATTGTACTGTCGTTGTATTGAAACCCAAATTGGGAAGTTGAAAGAACAGGAATCAAAAGGAAAGATATGACCAGGTGGCGCATCAAATTCTTATTTGCATACTAAGATACGAATTATAGCGGTCTATGGTTGGTCTGGGACTTAAGGTTTAAACGTCTTTAACATGATTAATGTGCAAGAAATGACCAATGCGTTTGGATGGTTCAGCGAAGAATCGCAAATTTGGCCCATGAAAATACTCCATTCCTTCTTTTTTCTCACACTGTTCAATTGCTTATTTGCGCAGGACAGTATTTCAGTACTCTTCATAGGAAACAGTTATACCACAGCAAACAATCTGCCTGCCATGGTCAACGCGCTGACGCTCTCTTTGGGTGATAAATTGACTTTTGACTCCAAGGCTAATGGTGGTTTTACCTTTCTGCAACACCGCAATGATCCTGCTACTTATGTCAAAATAAACAGTCAACCATGGGATTTCGTTGTCCTTCAGGGTCAAAGTCAGGAACCCAGCTTCCCCTATACTCAGGTGAATGAAATGACCTTGCCTTATGCTGTCGAACTTGCAGACAGTATTTATGCGAACAGGTATTGTTCTCAAGCGATGTATTTTATGACGTGGGGCAGGGAGAACGGCGATCCGCAATGGGATTCGATCGCAACGTTCCATGGGATGAATGCTCGCTTAAGGAATGCTTATCTGCGGATTACGGATTCAGCCCAAGCATGTGTTTCTCCAGTTGGTTCAGCATGGAAATATGTGAGAGACAATTATCCTGCAATTCAGCTTTATTCCGACGGATCACATCCGAGTTTAGCAGGTTCCTATCTGGCTGCTTGTACTTTTTATGCATCGCTCTTCAGGAAGAGTCCGGTTGGTGCAACATATCTTGCAGGGCTCGATGCTGCCACGGCAGGCATCATGCAGGAGGCTGCTACCCTTGCTGTATTGGACAGTTTAGACCTTTGGCATTTGCGTTCCACCGAAGATATTGCTATCGCAAATTTTACACTGGTTGTAAATGGACAAACAGTAAGTTTTACGGATCAAAGCTGGCGAGCACAAAACTATTCATGGGATTTCGGGGATGGGACAAACTCCGCGGACCAGCATCCGATACATGCCTATTCAGCACCGGGGAACTATCAGGTAGAACTGATCGTCTCAAATGAATGCGGAAGTGATACGCTTGTTTCTCTGGTTGAGATCCTCACAAGCGAAATAGTTGAGGTTTCCGATCCGTTTTTCCGCGTCGAGGCACATGAATATGGATATTTATTGGAACTGTCTGCCCTTCCTGAGGAAGTACGGGTGCTCACGTCAGATGGTCGAGATCTGAATACTGAACAGATACTGCATTTAGAAGATAACCAAATCAAAGTAGATCTCTCGGATCAACCGAGGGGCATTTATTTCGTTCTTGTAAGCAGTGCAGAAGGCAAACAGACCATCAAGTTGAGCTGGTGATCACTGCTCTCTTCTAACCAAAAACCAGTTGTTCAGTAGTTTTTCCTTATTGTAGCGCATGCTTTGTCCGGTTTTCCAGTCGATGACCTGAGCGCCGGAATACATGCAAATTGCCTGACCAGCTGCGGTGTCCCATTCCATAGTTGGAGCAAAGCGCGGATAACAGTCTGCTTCACCTTCAGCAACCATACACAATTTTAGTGAGCTTCCGCGGGAGATCGTTTCGATAGGGCCATGGATGGCTGCCTGTTGTGCAATGAATTCTTCCGTCTCCGCGGTCATGTGGGAGCGACTTCCTACGATCCGGAATGTGCGATCATCCTTTTTAAAGGGTAGCTGTTGGGCATTTTGGATCAGATCATTTAATTTAGTGTTATCGCCTGTGAGCATTTTGAAAGCACCTAGTGATTCAGTCGCGAAAAAAAGCTCGTTCAGCGCAGGAGCGTAGACCACCCCTAAAATGGGGGTATGATCTTTTACGAGTGCAATGTTCACGGTGAATTCTCCATTTTTCTTGATGAATTCTTTGGTGCCATCGAGCGGATCGACGATCCAAAGCTCTTTCCATGACTTTCGTTCATTCCAGTCAATGTGCTTGCCTTCCTCTGTTAGAAGTGGTATTCTGGTGGGTCCTAAGTACGAAGTGATCACATTATTTGCTGCCAGATCTGCATTGGTAAGCGGTGAAAGATCACTTTTTACGTCAATGGTGAAGTCTCCGGTGCGGTAGATCTTCATAATGGCATTGCCAGCCTCAATAGCGGCTTCAATAGCGGTGGTTAGTAGTTCCATGGGTGTTTTTTCATTGAATGATTTCACGATCTCTGAGTAAGTCGATGATCTGTTCAATCGCTGATTCAGGTGTGCAAAACTCAGTATCGATAGTGATTTCCGGATTTCTGGGCACTTCGTAGGGTGAGTCTATTCCGGTAAAATTCTGTATTTCACCTTTCCTCGCTTTAGCATAAAGTCCTTTCACATCCCTTCTTTCACATTCTTCCAACGAAGTTGCGACGTAGATCTCAAGAGTGTGTTTTCTGCCAGTAATATCCTTGACAAGCGATCGATCTGTTTCAAAGGGAGAAATGAACGCTGCGATGACGATAAGGCCCGCGTCCATCATCAATTTGGAAACCTCTGCAATCCTGCGAATATTCTCTGTTCTGTCCCTCTCTGAAAAACCAAGATCGCTGTTCAGTCCTTTTCTTATACTGTCTCCGTCGAGTAAGAAAGTATGCACACCTTGTTGATGAAGCCGGTGTTCGAGGAGATTAGCCAGTGTGCTTTTACCGGAACCTGATAGCCCGGTGAACCAAATGAGCGCTGGTTCATGTCCCATCAGGCCAGATCTGTCTTGAGGTCTCAGTAGGAAGTTGTATTCGTGCAAGTCACTCATTTTTTTTATTGGTTTGAACTGTTTCCATTCCAATTAGACCGAAATCACTTCGGTACCAAATGCGCTCGTGGATGTAGTATAATGCCATTTTGGTGATAAGTTCCATGCCACCGATCGTCAATCCAATTTCAGCTTTCCCGCTTAATATCCAACCGAGGAACATGGTGTCGATCGTTCCAATGAAGCGCCAGGTGATGGTTTTCAGTATGTGACGTACTCGGCTGTTGTGTTGTTTGAATACATGGAGATTGTACCAGGCACGTTCGTGAAGATAGTATAAAACCATTTTGGTCATAAGCTCAGCGAATCCGATCGAAACACCGAGCCTGAGCTCTCCTGTAACAAGCCATCCAAGAAGAATGGTGTCCAGTGTACCAATGATCCTCCAGGTGATCGCTTTGGCGACATGGCGCTTTCGGGAGAACTTTTTCATGGCCCGAAGATAATAATCTTTGGTTTCTTTGGTCTTCCGTTCCCTGGCTATAGTGTTTCAAATAGGTCATTCTCAGTCTTTCGGACCTTTTTATTGAATTGGGCTTGATCATCTGGTGATCGATATCCGATCGGACACAGCAGAACAGCATGAAGATTCTGTTCGGGCAAACCAAGTAAAGCATCGAATGCCTTGTTGTCGAAACCTTCCATGGGCGTGGCATCAATTTCCATTACAGCGAGGGCGAGCAGCAGTTGTCCCAGCGCTATGTACGCCTGATTGGTGTTCCAGCTTAGCTTAGTTTCCTCAGGCATTGGAACGATCGTTCTTTTCATAAATTCGGCATAACCGGACATACCCGCAATGTCGGTGTTTCGAACTGTCGCGATCGTATCAATATGTGCGTCAATGTCATCTTCCCGTATGTCATTGTAGGCACAGATCACAATGAGGTGACTTGCATCGGTAACCTGGGATTGGTCATAGGCATGTTGTCTGAGTGTCCTTCTGAGATCACTGTTTTCAATGATCAGGTATTTGAGAGGCTGAAGTCCGTAGGAGCTTGGCGTTAGCCGTAAAACTTCACGTATCGTCAACATGTCAGCATCACTAACCTTTTTTGAAGGATCGAATTTTTTTGTGGCATATCTCCAATTAAGTGCTTGCAGGACATTCATCGACATGAGTTTTGATTTACGCAGTTTATGTAAAAGTTATTAATTTAAAACGTTTTAACCAGAATCTTTGTTCGGGTAGACATTCCGAAACAAATTCACGATAGCCTTGTTCTGTTGTCGGAAGTTGTGTCTTACATATTATCAACAGATATGGGTAAATGTTTAATTTCAATTGTGATCGTTGTTATGTCAGGTTTAGCTTATTCTCAGAGTCCTACAGATGTTGTTGAACAGCAATTAAAGGCTTACAATTCGAGAGATATCGACTCATTTATGGCTATTTTTCATCCAGACATAGAGATCTGGACTTTAGGAAATGAAACGCCTTCCTACAGTGGTTGGGAAGCGGTGAAAGATGTCTATTCAAACCTCTTTGATCGTTCGCCGAAGCTTCATTCCACCGTTTTGAACCGCTCAGTGATCGGCAACAAGGTTATTGATTACGAAAGAATCGCAGGTCGCAATGGAACGAATGAAGATCTTTTCCTTGTGATGATTTTCGAAGTGGTAGATGGAAAAATCCGTCGCGCGTGGGCTGTGAGGGAATAAATAGTTAAGGGGCCATCCCTTTTAGTCAGCCCCTTAACAGATCATTCTTATTTTAAAAGATTTACATGTCCTAACCGTTGATGCTTTGTATGATTCACATCAGTAAAGTACACCATCCAACTATACGTTCCATCCTGGGCATATGCTGATTGGTTTATACTCATTCCATCCCAGCCAACGGACATGTCATGCGATTCAAAAACAAGCTCACCCCAGCGGTTGAATATTTGAAAAGTAAAATCTTGATCCAAGATACCATATCCTTTGGTAAGGAAAGTTGAATTGTGCGCATCTCCATCCGGTGTAAAAGTGTTAGGGACAAAAATGGCGTAATCCTCTCTAATCGTTATCGCTACAAAGGTTGAGTCGTTGCAGCCCCAGGGGTTTGTTGCCCACAGCATAATCTGGTATGAACCCGACTCGGAGTATTCATGTTCAGGATTGAATTCATTGCTTCCTGTTCCATCACCGAATGACCAGATGAAATTGTTGGCTCCACTTGAATAATTGGTGAGATGAATAACTGGATCTAGCGTGTTCAATTCTGTCGAACTTACTTCAAAGTTGGCGATCGCATAAGGATAAACGCTTACCATTGTAACATTTTCAGCAGATACAGTACAATTGTTCCCGTTTGTAACACTCACCGAAACCAAATAGTTGCCCTCTTCATTGTATTGATGAATTGGCATAGCCTCATTTGAAGTCGTCCCATCACCAAAATCCCAAACGTAATTCCAGTTCTGACTGCCTGGAACATTATTTACAAAGGCTATCCAACCGCCGGAACAGATACTTCCCATGTTTGGATTGATTTCCAGCATTGGGTATGTATTGACTGTAATGGTAAATTCAATTGTCGTATCACAGCCCAAAGCATTTAGAATGGTTACCTGATGGTTCCCCGGTTCAAGACCGGTAATTAGCGGTTCGCTCGTAAATGGTCCCATATCCCAGGAGTACATTAAGTCTGATTCTGATGTGCCTGTGATCCAGGCACTACCGGTGTTTTCAGAAGTACAGGACCCATCAGATAGATTGAGCGTGAATTGTGCTGTAAAACCTTCAAAGAATACTTCTACGGTATCCTGAATTATACCACAATTAGAATTTCCAGTATTTGTCAGGAAGAGCATCACAGAACCCGCATTGATTTCCTGCAAGGTGGGTAGATAAGTTACGTTTAAATTAGTGTTTTCTGGTAGAAAAGTACCGTTCCCTCCACTCCAGATGGCACCGCTTGTTCCTTGTACGGTTCCATTCAGCGTGATCAACGGCAGCGATTGATTGCAGTAGTTTTGATCGGGTCCGGCCTGTATAGAGATTGGTATGGTGTCCTGTGTGACTACCGCGGTATCTGTTGCGATCATACATCCAAATGAGTCTGATACATTTACGACATATACACCAGGGCCGACAGTGATTGATGGTGTTTCGGCTCCAGTATTCCATTGATAAAAGAAAGGAGCTTGTCCTCCTGTTACTGTTGCGATAATCTCTACCGGCCCTCCATCATAACATAAATGTATAGAATCTGGATCAACCGAAACCGCAAAAGGTGGGTTCAGGTACACGCGAACAGTATCGCATACGGGCACCGAATCACAACCGCCAATGTCAGTTCCACATACCAAATAATCAATGTATTCCGGAATGTCTTCATCCTGAAAAACAGGACTAACCATGACTGTGTCACATCCTGTCGTGCAGTTCAGAAAATCATCAAAATCACCCTGGTCACCGGGAGCTATACTCGTCCATTCAATAGATGCCTCCTCATAATAGTTCGCAAATATTTCCCCGCTGCATCCAGCGCCGAGTGTTAGGTCAGGACCAATAATAGGAGCCGAATAAGAGATGATACTGTACGTGTTGGCATTGTTTCCAGGTTTACAGAACGTGAGGTGATGTGGTCCTGTACCAGTGATGCAAATAGGGGATCCAACAGTGGTTATCGGTCCGCAATCAATCTGGTAATACATGGCGCCCGGTGGAACTGCTCCAGTGGCAATGGTAAAATTGATCGCTGTTGCGTCGTCATTCAAAGTGATAACAAATTCAATACAATTATCGGGGTTATCAGCTCCGCAGCAGAAGCCATCCCTCACAACCAAGGGGCTGGTCCAGATCATGTTAGGGTTTTCCGACAGATCAACATTGAAAGTAGGTGTTTCGCTGTCGCAGAATTGCCCGTAAAGGGACTTGGAAAAAAAGAAAAGGATAAGAACCGTTAGCACCTTTTTTCCACTCAAGTTAAATCGTTCTTCCATAATCGTAAGGTTTTGTTCTTACTCGGATAACGATGCGCTTTTTTAGGGGGTTGCCACGATGTATAAATTGAAATTCTTAGGACGTTTTTTGGTTGGAGATCCTTAATATATTGAATAACAGATTAATATGTGTTTGTTTTTGCTCGATTACATGTATTGTACAACTCAGCACAATGAATAAAACGGGGTTGCGAATGAATATTTTTGTTTCAGTAAAGGGGGATAGTTCAACACAAAAGTGAGATCACGAGGCTTATGGTTCTGGCTTGAGCTCCGTTTGCGGCAGGTAATTGATCTTTCTTTGCATCGGTTGGCCGTAAAGCGCAGGCATAAGGAAATTCCCTTTTTCACCTTCACGTTTGTCAACTTCTACCGCACGTTTTTCAGGGTGTTGTTGAAGGTACGGATCATTTCGCTCACCGGTTAATTGCCAGCTAACTTCCAAATCTGGTGCCCCACCTGCAATTACGAACTTGCCTTCTTTTACTTTTTCCTTTATGTAAACGGGAGCGTAACCATTGATCGTAGTGAGTTGATAGGTGAAATTGATATTAATCAGTTCCACATAATCTTCAAGTTCCACAATGGCTTCACCGTTTTCGTTGAACTGAGCTGTTCCGCGGTAAACATTCAGTACTTCATCCGATTCAATGGAGAAATGCATCAGGTATTTGTTCTCAGGGTCTCTAGGGTGATCGATCATGAAAGTTTTTATACCGTTGGAACCCAGATCGCCATTGGCAAAAACACCGAAATATGAACCATCAAGGTTTTCTCCCCATACGCCAACTCCTGTGTTTGAGGAACCTTGTACTGCAATGTTGTTATAGATCACTCCGTTATTCAGGTTTTGTCCGTAAACACCCGGAAGTTGCCCGTTAAGTGTCTGACCTTGAACACCGATGGGGCCGACTCCTGCAACGGCAGATGCGAAAAAAGAGCTGGGAATGTTTGGTGTCGCATTATTTTGTCCAAAAACTCCAAATCCCTGGTTGTAGTTAGAAGATCCAGAAACTCCGTTGAAACCTTGCCCATTCACACCAACACCACCGGTTGTTCTGAGGTTATTACCATAGACTGCTGCAAATCCTGTCGCGGTTCCAGGGATCTGACCTGAAACACCATATCCTGCACCGCTATTGTTGCCCAGAATGGCAGAATTCGTGCTCCCCAAGCTGTTTGTATTTGACTGAATTGCGGCGAAAGAATTTGCGGCATTCGTACTTTCTGCCCGGAAACCAACTCCGTTGCCAGAAACATTCACCAATATACCTGTCGAATTATTTACAGCCGAATTGACCTCTAATCCGGTAGTATTGGTGCCTGAATTATTGATTTGAACGGCGCCTGCATCTACTGTGATCGTTCGTCCGAGTCCAGAACCACCAAAATCATATGCCTGATCCAATGTTCCGCCTGATCCACCTGTCGGCAATGTCACTGAATTACCCCCTGATATGGAGAGCGTTTGTCCGCTCAATGAAAGCGTTTGTATCTCATTGTTTGGATTGGCATCTGCATCATTAATGAGCGCGGAAAGATTGACGCTATTTCCGCCAGAAATTGTTAGTGTGGGACTGGAAAAGGACAGTGTTTGCTGATCCGGACCGGCCGGACCTTGTGGCCCCGTAGCTCCTGTAGGTCCAGCTGGACCCTGCGGCCCTGTTGCCCCGGTGACACCAGCTGGCCCTTGTGGCCCTGTAGGTCCCTGAGGTCCTTCCGGACCTGGAATGCTACTGCCACTGTTTTCTGCATACAGTGCATAGGGTACACTGAGAAGTTGAGATGTTGCTGTCAGGCTGTAGGCTGTATTTCCGGAAGGATCAATCTCAGATTTTATAAAGTAAGGACCGTTTGCCCAGTTGATACCAGCCATACTTCCAGAAATAGCGTTGCCATTGCCAATTTCTATAGTCGCCAAACCATTCGCATTGGTCAATGCTGCATGCTGTTCAACGAAAACGGCGGTTCCGTTGGCTGTACCCTGTAAAATACTAATCTGAATACCAACATTTGAATTCGCGATAAGCGCATTGGATGCGTTTCGAACCACGGCCTGGTAGGTCATCTTTTGCGGCGCTTGCGAAAATGATATCTGAAGGACGAAAATGACAAGTGTAGATGTTATAACCTTCCTCATGAATTTAATTTTTAATGATCTTGTAAGTTTTTACACGCTGAGAATTACTGCTTATGTCCAAGAAGTATTCTCCACTTGCCAAGGCTGCGAGTTTGATCTTTTGACTATTGTGAAGTGGCTGTTGACCAAGAATGATACTCCCTTTTGCATCAAAAATGGAAAAGGTAAAAGTATTATCCAACAAACTTGTTGAAATGATGGTCAATTCATCTGATGTAGGGTTGGGGCCAATGGACAGATCGATTTTTACACCCTCAGCCAAATCATTGACTTCCACTATTTCGTAGGGTTGCTGGAGCCCTTGATTAAAAGATCCGGAGGTACCTGCTGAATTTAAATAGTCAATCTGTCCGATGCTGTAGCTGATGCTACCACTTGTAGCGCTGGCATCTCCACCGCTTGTGAGCGTATTCGATTGAGACAGAGCCGCGATAGTAGGCATCACTAAACAGATCGCAGTGGTAAGGATTCTTAGCATTGCCGGTTTCTACCTAAACTTTATTGAACTTTACAAACAGAAGTTACGGTTTTGTTCCAATTAATTGTCTCGCTGTAAGTGAAAATAGGTGTGGCCTTCCTGCATTTGATCATTGAAATCGTATGCCTTATAGAAGATGTAGTAAACGCCTTCTTCTACTTCTTTACCGTCTGTTTTTCCATCCCAACCCTGATTGAGTTGGTTCAGGCTGCCCATTTTATTTCCCCATCGATTGAAAATCTCAGCTTCAAAGCGTTCTCCGTATAA
>Ga0315902_10003037_pt1 | contig 25478 bp, 18 predicted proteins | sample LakEriMetagenome_9_FD_203523 | JGI IMG/M metagenome (GOLD analysis project Ga0315902, IMG submission 203523) | Freshwater fungal communities from buoy surface, Lake Erie, Ohio, United States - Buoy 12 MA117 | ecosystem: Environmental > Aquatic > Freshwater > Lake > Lake biofilm | place: USA... | reverse complement strand
ACGCGGTGGCTTACCTGGGGCAATCGTACAACTTCTCCCCGTAGCCACCATCGCCAGATGGTGGATCTTTCTCGCTGGAAAAAGCTACTTCTCCACCGCCTGGCGGCGGTGGCTACACTGACGCGGGGCTACCGATTTTCCTTGTCCCGTTCGCCCCAGGTGCCCTACCAAGATGATGGCATCTGGGCGACACTGGAAAGCTGGAAATGGCATACCGACTTGGTGGCCGTGGGGTATGGCTTGGAACACGGAAAGGCGGGCAGGAAGGTGGAGTCGTTTGGAGACAGATTGACAGACGCGGTTCGCCGGAAGCGCAACGGGGTTTGCGTAGGGATCGATCCGCATTGGAAGCACATGCCACCATCCATACGGGAAGCAGCGTCGACCGACGCGGTTCAAATCGGTCGCTCGATCAGTTCCTTCTGCCAGGACGTCTTGGATGTGGTGGCTCCCTTGGTGCCAGTGGTCAAACCGCAGGCTGCTTTCTTCGAGCGTTGGGGACTGGCAGGAATGGCAGCGCTGGATGAAACGCTCAAGAAGGCGAGAACCAAAGACCTCCTGATCATCCTGGATGGCAAAAGGAACGACATCGGTTCGACTGCGGAAGCCTATGCCGAAGGATATTTGGGATCGGCTCCGGAACACCCTTGGGGTGCGGATTCGTTGACGGTCAGCCCCTATTTGGGCGAAGACAGCCTCACCCCTTTCGTCTCTCATGCCCAGCAGACGGGTACAGGAATTTTCGTCTTGGTGAAGACCTCCAATCCAGGAAGTGGCTTTCTACAGGATCTTGCAGTCGACGGTGGCACGATCTCGCAGCGCGTGGCAGGGTGGGTGGAGCAGCAGGCGGCAAGGACTCGCATCGTCGGCCAGTATGGGTCGGTAGGTGCGGTGGTAGGGGCGACGTATCCCGACGAGCTGGCCAAGTTTCGCGAGTGGATGGCTCATGCCTGGATTCTGGTGCCGGGGTATGGAGCCCAGGGCGGCAGTGCCGCCGATGTACGGGGTGGTTTCGACCCACAGGGGCTGGGTGCCATCGTCAACAGTTCGCGTGGCTTGCTATTTGCTTATTCAAATCCGTCCTATCAAAAACTGGATCGATGGCAACTGGCCACCGAACGGGCGGTCGTGGATATGATCGAAGAACTTCGACGGGAAACTTCGCAGGGTCGGTTGTGATTGACGGCTTTGCTGGTACGGGTGACAATTTGTTGATCTGCCCTTGTTGATGAAGATCGGTGAGCCCTTCGAAGAGGCATCAGCCATGCGCTATCTGTCCGACCTGGATCCAGAAATTTTTGGTGCGATTCAATCGGAGTCGACTCGCCAGCAGGACGGGCTGGAAATGATCGCCAGCGAGAACTACACCAGTTTTGCGGTCATGCAGGCAGTGGGTAGTATCCTGACGAACAAGTACGCAGAGGGATACCCAGGACGACGTTACTACGGTGGCTGCGAATTTGTCGACGTAGTCGAGCAGTTGGCGATCGATCGCGCCAAAGAGTTGTTTGGCGCCGAGGCTGCCAATGTGCAGCCTCACAGCGGCTCGCAGGCCAATACCGCAGTCTATCTTTCCTGCCTCCAGCCGGGCGACACCGTTCTCGGGTTGGACCTGGCGCAAGGCGGGCACCTGACACACGGTATGCCGCTGAATATCTCCGGCAAGCTATACAAATTCGTTCCTTATGGAGTCGATCCGGTTCATTTTCGGATCGACTTCGACCAGGTCGCCAGGCTGGCGAGGGAGCATCGGCCCAAGTTGATTGTTGCGGGCGCCAGCGCGTATCCGAAGCAGATCCCGCATGAAAAATTTGCCGAAATCGCACGGGAGGTTGGAGCGCGATTCATGGTTGATATGGCCCACTATGCCGGCTTGGTGGCTGGCGGTGAGCATCCCAATCCAGTTCCCGTGGCGGACTACGTCACGACCACTACCCACAAGACACTTCGTGGTCCGCGCGGAGGGCTGATCCTCTGCCGAAATGAATGGCTGAAACCAGTTAATAGCGCCGTTTTCCCCGGTATTCAAGGCGGGCCCCTGATGCATGTGATCGCTGGCAAAGCGGTCTGCTTGAAGGAAGCGATGCAACCGGAGTTTCGACAGTATGCCAAAGCAGTGATTCGCAACGCCCAAACGTTGGCCGATCGCCTTCAAAAAGGTGGGGTTCGGGTTGTCGGCGGTGGCACCGAAAACCACTTGGTACTTGTCGATGTCACTAGCATCGGCCTGGGAGGGAAGGCTGCGGAAAGGGCGCTCGATCATTGTGGGATCACGGTCAACATGAACATGATTCCTTTCGACCAACGCAAACCGATGGATCCCAGTGGCATCCGCATCGGCACCCCCGCCCTGACGACTCGCGGTATGGGAACGGGGGAGATGGAGCGGATTGCCGATTGGATCATTCGCTCCCTCAAGGGTGCAGAAGACATGGCACTGCACCAATCGATCGCGGCGGAAGTTAGGGAAATGGCATCTAGTTTCCCAGTACCCGCACAGGATCAACCGATTGCCGCACGCTGACCTCTCCTCCATCGGTCACGACTCATCGAAGGAATCTTCCAATGGCCAAAGCCAAGATATTGATCGCCGATGATCACGCCGCAAATCGCGAACTGCTGGAAGCGTACTTGGACGACATGGATTGCGATATCACTTGCTCTATCGATGGTAAAGATACTCTGGCGAAGATGGAGCAGTTTCAGCCCGATTTGGTACTGCTGGATGTGATGATGCCACAGTTGAACGGATTTGAGGTCTGCCAGCGAATCAAGGGAGACCCCAAAACCTCATCCACCATGGTGCTGATGGTGACCGCTCTCAATGAATTGGGAGACATCGAGCGGGCCGTGAAGGCGGGGACCGACGATTTTCTGACCAAGCCAGTCAATCGCGCCGAGTTGCTAAAGAGAGTTGGCAACATGCTGAGGCTGAAAGAGACGACCGACGAGTTGGACCGATTGCGACGATACATCGAATCGATCGAAGACCTTTCGGATCCACAAGCCAGTCGACGCAGGTCGAGCGGTTCGTGAGTCGAGAGGGACGACAATCTTGGGGTCGTTTCAGCGACCCCAAGCGGTTGCGATTGTTGGCTCGCATCGAATCCCAGGTGCCCTTTCGAATCGAAGAGCAGATTGCCTTCGGAAGAAGAGTTCCATGGATACGGGTTCTCGACGCAGATCGGCTTTTGGAACGCGCGATTCGTCACCAGGAAGAAGGTTACGAAGCTTGGGATCCGTTCTGGGCCGCAACATGGCGAGCCGCAGATGGGATGGGGCATTATCTACAGAAACTGCCGCTAGCCGGTGCAAGGGTTCTAGAGATCGGATGCGGTAATGGCAGAGCCGGCGTCGCAGCTGCGATGATCGGGGCTTCCGTCACCTTCACCGATGCAGCCACCACGGCGCTGTTGGTCAGTCGGTTTCACGCTTGGGATTGGATGGATCGCTGTCGAGTGCGGCACCTGCGATGGCCTTCGGATCCCTCCTTTCATGAACGCTTCCCCTGGATCGTTGGAAGCGACATCGTTTACGATCCAAACATCTGGGTAGAACTGGAAGGCTGCCTAAGGAACCACCTTACGAAGGATGGGCTGGTGCTTCTAAGCGAACCGCAGAGGCACACAGGCGATCGATTCCTGCCATGGATTCGCGAACGAGGATGGCAAGTAGAACTCGATTTCTTTGATCTGCGCGATGGCGGGCTGCCGATTCGCATTTTCAAATGCCGGCCAGGAATACATTAGCGACGAGATTCGAATGGCTCTTCCGATCCGGTTGCCTGCGGATCCACATGGCTCGATACGCCCCAGTCTCGCGTCAACCAGATGCATCGCAAGAGAGCCTGAACCGATTCTTTTCAACATTTGCATTGCAAGTCCCCTCGAAGGATGCTCGATTGACCTACTGCAATGATGTTTCATGATAAGCGGCGGGTGATGCCGCATGACGTCCGGCCCTTTCAGTGAAATCCCTCATGTCCACTGGCCCAATTCGACGCACGGTCTTTCGCAGCCTGCTGCCCGTTTCCCGGGAGGCAGCGTTTGCTTACCACGAATGGCCGGGGGCACTGGGCCGACTCTTGCCTCCTTGGCAGTCGGTCACAGCGACGCCTCCCACCAATGGATTGAAAGATGGATCGCAAGTGCGTCTGACCCTTCGCATGCTTGGAATTCCTTTGCACTGGCTGGCAGTGCATGAGGGGTACAATCCCCCCGAACTCTTTGTCGATACCCAAGCCAGTGGGCCATTTGCATTCTGGCGCCACGAACATCATTTTCAGGAGGGGCCAACGGCCGGCACTAGCATTCTGGAGGACCAAATCGCCTATCGCCTTCCGTTGGCCTTCGCCAGTCATCCGCTGGCGGGAAGGTGGGTGGACCGGCAACTGGCGTCGATGTTTGCCTATCGGCATCGCATAACCCAGAGCGACCTGCTGCGACAAAGCCAATTGGCGGTTCATCGCGGCAAGCGAGTCGCAGTGACGGGCGCTACCGGTCTGATCGGATCGATCGTATGCCAATTGCTGGAGAGTATTGGCTGCTACGTGATACCTGTGGTGAGAACCGGAGGAGCGACTGCGCGGGTAGACACCACACGAGATACCCTGCGATGGGATCCTGCCAGGGGATTGTTAGACCCCGCGAAAGCCTCCGGACTGGATGCCATTATCCATTTGGCAGGAAAGAGCTTGGCCTCTGGGCGATGGACAGTGAGAAGCAAGGAGCAGATGTGGTCCAGTCGCGTCGATGCGACGCAACTGCTTGCTAATCAATTGGCCGGTTTGGCAGAGCCTCCCAAGTCCTTCGTTTCCGCTTCGGGTGTCGGTATCTATGGCGACTGTGCTGATCGATGGTGTGCGGAAGATGCACCGCCGGCAGAGGATTACCTGGGTCGAATGGCTTTCCAGTGGGAAGCAGCCAGTGAACCACTGAGAAAACGCGGTGTGCGAATCGCCCAGGGACGATTGGGAATCGTACTCAGTCCACAAGGGGGCGCCCTGCACGCCATGCTTCCTATTTTCCGATTGGGACTAGGTGGTCCGCTGGGTGCCGGTGACCAGTACTGGAGTTGGGTAGAGCGGTCGGATGCCGCAGCAGCATTCGTTCATCTTGCTTTGGAACCGGGATGCGAAGGACCTTACAACATTTCCGCAGAAACACCGGAAACCAATCGACGATGGACCCAAGCCATCGGCAAGGCGGTTGGGCGTCCTGCAATCCTGCCAGCCCCTGCCTTTGCACTCCGATGCGCGATGGGAACCGAAATGGCGAACTCCATGCTGCTCTCTAGCACTCGTGCCGACGGAGCCAGACTGCGACTGGCGGGGTTTCAGTACGCCTTCAGTGGCTTAGCCGAAACATTGAATTACTGCCTGGGAAGCGCCAGATTTCCAACCCCATGAAAGATCTTGAAGATCTGAAGATTTCCTCGAGACGACCAGGAACTCCCTGGTAGTCCGCAGCGCAAAAATGTGCGAAAATTCTTGGTCTGGACGGTTTCTTCGTCACAGAAGCGTTCCCCATTCATGAACTTCCCCATGCCTGAGGCGGCGGTTGTTCCAATCGTTCGGGAGTCGGTTTCCATGCAACCCCAGCAGTACCTCCATCGCGTCGTCAACCGGATGGATCCCAGCCGAAACGTCCTGCTGAACATGACAGCAGAAGAAGCGGAAGCGCTGGTCGGATCGGGGCAGGCCGACGCAGCGGGAAAGATCGAAGGTCAGTTCGCGATCTGCAGCCAACGCGGCCGCCTCGTCTATCTGGCTCGTTCCATCGGGCGACCGATGCGGTACTTTTTGGCGAAAAAATCGGAGGGCCCTTGCCTGTATGTCGCTGAATCAATGAAAGAGATTTTCCGCGACCTCCAGGAAGATGGTTTAGCAAATCAATTTCATCCTTCCTACACACGCATGGTGCCCGCCCACTATCTGGTTCGACTGGAGCTGATCGGATGTCCTGACCCGAATCCAAAATACGATCGCTTTTTCACCCCCGAGCGGAACATCCACCCACTGAATATCGATGTGATTGGTAGGCTGTACATCGAACGACTGCTGCATACGCTGGACCGGTGGCTGGATACGATTCCCAGGTCAGCACCAATTGGTGTCCTGTTTTCTGGAGGTATCGACAGCGGTGCGGTCCTTCTTGGGCTCCATCACCAGATCCTGCGACGCGGCGAATCGCCATCACGACTGAAAGCATTCACCTTGCGTGTCGACGGCGATGGTCGCGATGCGACTCAAGCCGGACGTTTCCTGGATCAACTCGGCCTCGGGATGCTCTGGGAACCGATGGATGTGGCAAGCGATCAGATCGATTGGCGAAGCGCGGTGCATGCGATTGAAGACTACAAGCCGCTCGATGTGCAGAGCGCCGCGATGGGCTTCGCTCTGTGTGCCGCCATCCGCAAGCAATATCCAGACTGGAAGTACCTGATCGACGGCGATGGCGGGGATGAAAACATGAAGGACTATCCCATCGAGGAGAATCCGGAGCTGACCATCCGCAGTGTCGTCAACAACTTGATGTTGTATCAGGAAGGATGGGGCGTGCACGCCATCAAGCATTCCCTGGTTTACAGCGGCGGACAAAGCCGAGGTCATGTCAGGTCCTGGGTGCCGGAGGTCGCGCATGGATTTCGTGGTTTCAGTCCTTTCGCCATGCCCACCATGATTGAAGTGGCCGAGGGAATCCCCTTCGCAGATCTGGCTCAGGGGGATGTCCGCAAACTATATCGCATCAAAGGCGAGGTCATCGGATCGGGAATCGAGCAGGTGCTAGGAATCCGTATGCCGATTTTCGAGAAATGCAGATTTCAACATGGAGCGGTTGGGGAACAAGCCACTCGCCAATTGTTTCCTGCGGATGAAATGGAGTATCGAAAAGAGTTTCTCGACGCATGGAAGAAGTAACACTGGCCTACGGAGGAGAAAGGAATCGACTCCTTCGTCGCGTGCTGCGTTCTGACAGATCGCCACTGGACCCGATGCGGCATCAGGGAACCAAGATCGATTTGGAATTAGGCCCGGGCAAGTGCACCCGCCGTGCCGCGACGCTCTTCCTGACCGGCATGGAGTGCCCCTTCCATTGCTCGATGTGCGATCTCTGGCAATTCACCCTTGCTGATGCAACTCCCGTCGGAGCGCTCGCCCATCAGATCGAAGAAGGGCTAAGCGAGCTGAGTGAGCCGTGTGATTGGGTGAAACTTTACAACGCCAGCAATTTTTTCGATCCGCGAGCCGTGCCGGAAGAAGACCATGGCAGAATCTCTCAAGCGGTGGCGCACTTCGAAAGAGTCATCGTAGAAAACCACCCTCGCCTGATGGGCGCCAGGGTGCTGCGGTTTCAAGATCGATTGCAATCTCAACTTGAAATTGCAATGGGCTTAGAGACGATTCATCCGATATCGATGGCTTGGCTAGATAAGCAAATGTCGCTGGATGACTTTGGAGCAGCGATGGAATTCTGTGGCAAGCACGGAATTGACCGCAGGGTCTTTCTGATTCTACAGCCTCCGGGGACCCCTCCCGAAGAGGCGGTTGATTCGGGACTGCAAGCGGCGAAGCTTGCCGCCAGCCTGGGAGCTCGGCACATCAGCATGATCCCGCTGCGATCTGGCAATGGCGTCGTCGATCGTCTGCTGCACGATCAATCGATTCAGTTGCCCGACGCATCTCAATTGGAACAGTGGCTGTTCGCCGCTCAGAAACTCCTGCCGGACACGGTGATCACCGTCGATCTCTGGGACTGGGAGAAGATGGAAGGGCATTGCCAAGAATGCGTCGAGGTGCGTCGCGAGCGATTATCTAGGAGAAATATCGCCGCATACTCCACTGAAAATCGCATCCCACAGCCGTCCAGTTGCGGCTGCTTCATCACTCCAGAGGAATGAACGACTTTCTCTCGGATCGAGATGTGCCCCACCCTTAGCGAACCCGGGGATCCACTTGTTCACCGTTTCAATGCACTACGGCGTGGTTAGCGGTGACAGGTGAGTCAGTTCTGGAAGTAGAGGATTTTCGGATACCGCTCGCTGGGCGTTCCTGTTTTCCTCGCGAGGATGAACGTATGTGGGCGACGGTACTTAGGAAGCCAGAATCTTGGATGACGCAGTGTGGCGATCGAGTAGAGCAATGTGGCCGGTACCACCAACGCGTAATCGAGAAACCCCATCCGTTCGTACTTCGTGAAGGTGTAGGTTTCTATGCGCTCCGTGCTGAAGCCGCAGATTCTCATCAGCTCATTGAGTTCCCAGCAGGTGTACTCATGCGTATGCTGAATCATGTAACCTGGGAACTGCTCGCCGTGAAAGTAGGTCGAGCACTCCAAGGGGTGCACGCCCTGCATCGCGCGTCGAATGGAATGGTACGAAATCAGGTTGGGGGTCGTCACCAGCATCCAGCCTCCCGGCTTGAGGACGCGATGCGCCTCCTGCAGCATCAAAGCCGGATCGCGGAAAAGGTGTTCGATCACCTCACAGCAGAGAACCCCATCGAAACTATTGCTCTCTAAGGGAAAAACCCCCTTCTCGATATCGAATAGCTCCCTCTTGAACTGGACCTCCCGGCCACCGCGGTGGGTGTAGGTTTGCGTCAGATTAGCTGCATCCTCCGGTCCAGCAATTGGATTGGGCGAATTTTGAGGGATCACCTCGTAGGAAGTCAGTTCGGCTACGGCCAAAGAAAAATGTCCGTCACATCCCAATTCGAGAACCCGCCCCGATCCTTTGGGAAGCATGTTGATCGACGCTGCGATGCGATTCGCACCGTGCTTGAAGTAGTCGGATGGTTGCGGCGAAAACTCATCGAGTATCCGAATCAGTTCTTCACCGTCTTTGACGTACATCCCAACCTCTCGTGATTGCTGAAAAAGTCGCTTGCCGAAACGAAAAAACAACTAGCCAAGGTCTGAAGGAAAACGATTTTCAGTAAGGATCTGGCAAGGAGCAAGTTGATTTCGCATCGGGGACTGGAGTATAACACGCGGCTTTAGAGTGTCAATTTTCAGGGTAGCGAGGCTCTTGCAACACATTGCCTCAACGGTTTCGCAGTGACTCATCCGCTATGCAGTGGTTCAACCGCAACGCTGTGACTTTACGCTATGCAGTGGTTCAACTGACGCCAGATCGGGGACGCATGGAGCTGAGAAGCTTGCGTCAAACTGTCGCCTGGGATTTGGCAAACTCCTTCATCGCAAACACTCGCGGACCGGCACTTTGAGAAGAAGCTTGACGGTCGTATCGACTTGGCGAAGTTGCTTTATAGAAAAGCTGAACTCAGTTCATCACTAAGACGGGGGAGCTGGAAAGTGGGAAGACAATTGAAGTCAAGCAACCGTTTGGACAGTCATCGAGTTCCCCTAGCGAAGTGGCGACTCTCTCTCATTTTGGCGATCGCGGGAATTGGCGGGCAACTCCCATTGGCCGCATGTCAGCAGCCAGAATCTTGGACGGTTCACGCAATCAACGACCAAGTCGATTTCGAAGCTTGTGGCGTTGCGGACTTCAACGGAGATGGAAAGCTGGATGTCTTCTCGGGGGATTCCTGGTATGAAGCGCCAGAATGGAAGAGGCACAAGGTTCGATCACTTCCTCCCTGCCCGAATCCCCATTACCAGGAAGACTTCTGCGATGCACCGATGGATGTGAACGGCGATGGACACATCGACATCGTCACCTGCAGCTATTTCGGGAAGCGATTTGGGTGGGTGGAGAATCCCGGGGCCGATCCGACGCAACCCTGGAAGGAGCATCAGATTGACCTGCCGGGCAACATGGAGACCGCTGTCCTGCTGGATATCAATGGCGACGGCCAAGCCGATTTCCTTCCGAATACCGGTAATGTAGTGGTATGGTACGAACTGACGCGGCGGGGTGCCGATCCCCTCTGGACAAAGCATGAACTGGGAACAGATGGGGCGGGGCACGGAGTTGGCGCTGGCGACATCAATCGAGATGGCAAGATGGACCTCATCACGCCTTCAGGATGGTGGGAAGCGCCGGGATCGGTAGACCATCAATGGGTTTTTCACAAAGAATTTGATCTAGGAGCCGCCGGCATCCTGATCCATGGTCGCGATGTGGACGGCGATCAGAAGACCGATATCGTCTGGGGCATGGGACACGGCTTTGGACTCTATTGGATACGTCAACAGCAAGACGCCCAAGGCAATCGAACCTGGCATAAGGAGGAGATCGACGGCACCTACTCCCAGGTCCACACGCTTCACTATGCAGATCTGGACGGCGACGGCGTCGAAGAACTGATTACAGGAAAGCGAGTCTACGCTCATGAGGTAGAACCGGGGGATGTGCAGGCGCCGGTAGTCTACGCCTACCAGTTTGTCGCTCAAGACGCCAAGTGGAAGCGAACCACCTTGTTTCGAGGCCAGCCCGCAGCCAACGCACCTACGAATCCTCAAGAGCGATGGGCACTTAAGGATTTTCCTAGGGGAAGTGTCGGCACCGGGTTGCAAGTTGCGGCAGTCGATCTCGATGGAGATGGCGATACCGATTTGGTGTGCCCTGGCAAATCGGGGCTCTATTATTTGGAAAACCCAAAACATCCCTAACGATCCCATCCTATCAATTCACGGTGCCTGCAACGGCCAGCTACCTGGTCGTCTTGGACTGGATGGATCCTCTTGATGGAGTTTCCGGTTGTGATGAATTGGAGAAGTGTTTGGTGGCTTACCGCGATCATGATGGCATGGTGTCTTTCTGGCGAAGCCTATCCCCAGGCGGCACGATACGCCGATGCGCCCCAGGCAATGCCTCCCTACCATCGCATCCGATACGAAGCTGCGGCATCCGGACAAGGGCTGGAGTTCGCTGTCCAGTACACCCTCTGGATCCCTCCAGAGGCAAAGAGGCTCCGCGGAGTCCTGGTCCATCAGCATGGATGCGGCGAAGGCTCCTGCCGATCAGGTCTGACAGGGGCCTACGACCTCCATTGGCAGGCGTTGGCGCGCAAGCACCAACTGGCCTTGATGTCGCCCGTCTATGAACAGGCAGAAGGGGCGGATTGCCAAAAGTGGTGCGACCCCAGAAACGGATCAGACGAAACATTCAGGCGCGCCCTGAAGGACTTCTCAAACCAAACTGCTCACCCAGAACTGGAAGAGGCGCCCTGGGTGTTATGGGGACATAGTGGCGGAGGGCATTGGGCCGGTGGCATGCTGATGCTGCATCCAAAGCGGATCGTCGCCGTCTGGCTGAGATCGGGGGTTCCCTTGCTGGCAGACGATCCCTCAAAACCCTCGATCCGTCCACATGTTTGGCCGCTGGAGGCAGCCGATGTGCCCATCGTCTGCAATCTGGGGACACGCGAAGGTGTGACGGTAAAGGAGGAGCGATTCGCGGCGGTCTGGCCGGCGAATGAACTTTTTTTCCGCACGACGAGGGCGAAGGGGGCCCTGGTGGCGGTCGCGGTAGACCCATTGTCCAGCCACGATTGTGGGAACCAAAGGTACTTAGCCATCCCCTGGCTGGACGCATGCCTTAAAGTCCGCTTACCAGCCCAACCCGGACAACCTATTCTATCAATGCCGCTGGATGTAGCATGGCTTGGCAGATTTCCTGATGGCGATAACGTGCCCCTGGATACCTCTCCGCGAGATCGGTTCCAAGGCGATCCTCTGGAGGCATCTTGGATTCCCAACGAGTCGATCGCGAAAGCCTGGGCTGAATACCAAAAAGACGGCGCCGTCAGCGATGGAACACCACCGCCGGCTCCAAAAAATGTCACCGTGTCGCGAGATGGACTCCTTAGCTGGGACTGCGATGCGGACCTGGAAAGCGGTCTTTCCCACATGATCCTTCTACGACAAGGAAAACCGATCGCAGAAATCAGAGCGACCGGCAATCATCCGTTTGGACGACAGATTCTCCAGGGTCTGCAGTACAGCGACACCCCGACCTTACCGCTGACACCGATGACCTATGCGATCGCTGATTTTTCGGATGGTACGGAAGATGAGTATCAACTCGTCGCCGTCAACACGGCAGGACTTCAATCGGCTGCCACCACCGTTTTTCCAAGAACACTGCCATGAGACAGGTTAGATCGCAGCCTCTCTGATAGATGGGGCTGAACTCCATTCCCACCGCAACAACCATCGAAAGCAAACGCTTGAACATGATAGAGAAAAAACGACTGGGGCAATCCGATCTGATGCTTTCGCCACTTGGCATCGGAGCTTGGGCGATCGGCGGGGCTGGTTGGGCTTTTTCGTGGAGTCATCAAGATGATCGAGATAGCATTCGCGCGATACACGAAGCTCTCGACGCAGGGATGAACTGGATCGATACAGCCGCTGTCTATGGACTGGGGCATAGCGAGGAAGTGGTCGCCGAGGCATTGGCATCGTATGGCGGCTCTCGCCCCTATGTTTTCACGAAGTGCGAGCGTAGCTGGGATGCAGATCGTCAGATTGTAAAGTCACTCAAGAGCGAGTCGATTCGAAAGGAATGCGAGGATTCGCTCCGACGCCTGCGAGTCGAAACGATCGATCTTTATCAGATCCATTGGCCGGAACCCGAAGAAGATATCGAAGAAGGCTGGCAGACGCTTTTAGAACTGCAACAGGCTGGAAAGATACGTTGGATTGGTGTTTCCAACTTCCATGCTCAACAGATGGCACGCATTTCGCCAATCGCTCCTATTACCTCCCTTCAGCCGCCCTACTCTTTGGTCCGTCGCGAGATAGAATCCGAGACACTTCCTTACGTACAGGCGCATGGAATCGGTGTCCTGGCTTACTCTCCCATGGGATCCGGCCTGCTGACAGGAGCGATGAACCGCGAACGGATCGCTCTGCTCCCGCAGGACGACTGGCGCCGCCGTAGCGTGCATTTCCAGGAACCTAAGCTAACCCGAAACCTTGCCATTGCACAGAAAGTGGTCGAGGAAGCGCAACATTTGGGCCGCTCGCCGGCGGAAGTGGCGCTGGGATGGGTACTCGCTCATCCGGCTGTCACGGCAGCGATTGTAGGACTGCGATCAGCCGATCAGGTAGCGGGTGTGCGCGGGGCGCTGGACTGGAAAATTCCAGCGGATGTGCGTCTACGATTGGATCAAGCCAGCCAGATGGACTGACGGAATAGTTGCTTCCAAAGATTACTTGATCCCGCAATTGGCAAAAGACTAGGCTCTTCGGGATCACTTTTTCTGTTCGTCGAACATTCGATCCAATTGAACTACCAGCTTCTCCAAAGCGCGCGCTCGATGGCTTAGGCAATTCTTGACCATCATCCCCAGTTCGGCAAACGTCTTGTGGTACTCGACCAGTTCAAAGTAAGGATCGTACCCGAATCCAGCCTCTCCCCGCGGTTCCTTCGTGATCCGACCGTGGCACTCTCCCCGAGATGTGGCGACGATGGTGCCATCAGGTTTTGCGACCGCTGCCGTACTTACATAGAAGGCAGCTCGCGCGTGCTCAGCTACTTGGGAGAGCTGCTCGATTAGTTTGGCGTTGTTCCGTTGGTCGGTAGCCCCTGGTCCAGAGTATCTCGCGGAAAAAACGCCAGGTGCGTTTCCCAACGCGGCAACGCAAAGGCCACTGTCCTCTCCCAGCGTCCATAGCCCCGACGCGTTGGCATAGTAGGTCGCCTTGATCTTTGCATTTTCGAGGAAGTCACTCCCAGATTCCTCGGGCTCTTCCATCGGAGGCAGATCGCCAAGACTGACCAATTGCCAACCCAACGGTTCCAGCAGTGCAGCGACTTCTCGCTTCTTCTTGACGTTCCCGCTACCGACCAGCAATTTCTTTCTCTTCAACTCGTCCACTTTTTCGCTTTCTCCATTGGATCGGGCAGGCCAAGCCGCTTTGTGATGGCTTCGACCACCTCGTCACTTGTGATCTCAAGAATCGCCGAAGCATCCGCTCGACGACGTTGTCGGCTGGAGCCTTCGTGGTAGCGCTTCTGCAGCGCGATATCATCACGCCAGTAGGGTCCGCTGCGATGCGGCAGGGTTGGTCCAAACAGGGAGACGCTGGGGCGGCCTAGCATGGTTGCGACATGAAGGACCGAAGTGTCGCCAGAGAGGACCAAGCGAGCCTTGGAGACCAATGCGGCAGCTTGCGTCAGCGTGGTCGCAGGGGCGAGAATTGCATGTCCATCGCTGGCAACTGCTGCCTCCTGAGCCATCTGCAGTTCTTTGTCGTTCCCCCAAAGCATGATGGTTTTCCAGCCAGCGTCCCTCCACATCCTTCCGGCGACCTCGCCAAATCGCTGTGGCGACCAGTTTTTGCTTGGCCAAGCACTTCCAGGATTGAAGAGCAGATACTTTTGCTCACTTAGCCCCAGTTGGGCCAGCGTCGACTCTGCCCATTCACGATCTGCAATCGGCACCTGCCAACCAAAGTCAAGTGATTCCAGATGTGCACCCGCTGCCTTCGCTAACCGGAATTGCTTATCGATCATGTGGCCATCACCAACTGTTACCCGATGGCTGTACCACCACCAAGCTGCCTCGCGAGCCTGAGAGCGGTCGAAGCCGATTCGCGTTTTCGCGCCGCTAAGCCAAGTCAGCAAGGCGCTCTTGAACAGCCCCTGTGGATCGATTGCGATGGTCGGGGAAAAACTCCGCAATTGCCCTACGACCTGCCTGAGCAACTGTGGTCGCTTGAGAAAACCTTTTGGCAAACGCATTACCTGATCGATATCGGGGTGATGCTGAAGAAAATGAGACGCGGCGCAGTCGACCACCCAGAGGACCTTGGCCTGCGGCCAGTGGTGCTTGAGCGATAGCAGCATCGGAAAGGTCAACAGGTTGTCCCCGATCGCGCTAAGTCGCGTGACTAGAATACGAGGAGATTGGATGTCGTTGGGCTTCATGGAAGGTTCCTGGTAGATGAGCGATCCGGCGACCCCAAGGTCAGCAGGCATCTTCCCGGTCTCGTTCCATCTTGAGGAGAGCGTATCGCTTTTTGCCGCTTCGGATCACCGCCACCGACTCGCTTGCCAGATCCGATCGCCCCAACATCCGGTCGACTTGATCGACGCGACGATTGTTGATGGCGATCGCCCCCTGCTCGATACTCCGCCTGGCTTCCCCTTTGCTTTTGGCTAGTCCCGTCGCGCACAGGCCGTCGACCAAACTGACCGACTGCGTTTCCCACATCGGCTGTGGAAAAGCGGCGCTGGGAACATCGACGAACAGATCGAGCAGTTCACGGTCGCTGAAGTTTTCAATCGACGCGCCCGAGAAGAAGACTTCAGTCGCTTGCCTTGCACGGGCAAGGCCGTGGCTTCCATGTACCAACTCGGTTAGATTCTCCGCCAAACGCTTCTGCGCCGCCCGCTCTTGCGGCGATTCCTTCACACATCGCTCCAGGTCCAGGATCTCTTCCTGAGTCAGATCCGTTAAGAAGCGGAGGCCGCGGGAAACATCGTCGTCGGCAACATTGACGAAGTACTGATAAAAGGCATAGGGGCTGGTTTTGTCGCCATCCAGCCAGACCGCGCCGCGTTCCGTTTTACCCATTTTTCGACCATCCGAGGTCAAAAGTAATGGGCAGGTCAGCCCATGCAGGGAGATCCCGTGCATCCTTCTGGCCAAATCGATTCCGGCAGTGATATTGCCCCATTGATCGCTTCCACCAATCTGCAACCGGCAAGCATGCTCCTTAGCCAGATAGGCGAAATCAAACGCTTGCAGCAGCATGTAACTGAACTCCGTAAAGCTCAATCCACCATCCTGTCGCTCCAGCCGCTGCTTCACCGAATCCTTAGTCAGCATGACATTGACCGGCACGTTTTTGCCAACATCGCGCAGAAAGTCGAGAAACGAAAAGTCTTTCATCCAATCGAAGTTATTGACCAGCGATGCAGCCTGATCTCCTTCAAAGTCCAAGAACTTGCGCATTTGCTGCTGAAGGCCAGCAACGTTCTTGGCCAACGTCTCCTTGGAGAGCAAATTGCGCTCTTCGCTCTTTCCAGACGGATCTCCTACCATTCCCGTCGCGCCACCGACTAACGCGATCGGACGATGCCCTGCCTTTTGAAAGCGTCGTAGAAGCACCAGTGGCAACAGGCTGCCGACGTGCAAACTGTCACTGGTGGGATCGAAACCGGCATAGACTGAGGTTGGTTGCTTGAGAAGTTCCATCAATGGTTCATGGCCAGTAGTCTGATGGATCAGGCCCCGCCACTGCAGATCTTCCAGAATCTTCTCCAAACTTCCATGGCTCATGCCATTTCCTCCATCCTTGTCAAAACAAACGGGCGAACGCCTCCTGAAGTGCGAAGGCGTGGATCGGCGATCAGGCTCTTTTTTATACTCGACTAGCGTCGAGAATCGAAGAACAGACAAGTTGCCGATGACAGGGAAGGAATGCCGTGCGTCTCTGGGCAATCGGCTTTTCAGCCACCCAGGAGATCTCCCAGATTTTTCCCGGACGACGCTTCGGCTCGCAGTGCAATTTCAGCAAATCGCATATCTTCACGGCGTGTCACTTTGATATTCCATGGGGAACCCTCGACCAACCGAACAGGGTATCCTGCGTGTTCCAAAAGTTGCGACTCATCCGTCGGTGACAAGTCACCTCGCATCCCATAGGCTCTTTCCAACCACTGGCGCCGTGCGACCTGGGGGGTTTGAGCCTGCCAGAGTCGATCACGGGGGACGGTTTGCGCGACACGCCCCTCTGCGTCGCTCCGTTTCACCGTTCCATGGATCGGCTGTGCAAGAATCGCAGCCCCGTGCTCGATCGCCTGTTGGGCGACCGAATCAAAGGCCTTGCGGGTCAGGCAGGGCCTTGCTGCGTCGTGTACAGCTACCCATTGGATTTCTGGTCGCAACCGTTCAAGCCCCCGCAGGACGCTCTCCCACCGCTCGTCCCCCCCAAGGACCCAGTCGATCCCCAGCATCGCCATCGTCCCCGACCATTGTTCCTGAACAAATTCTTGATCGTTTGGATGGACGATCAACACGATTTGCTGAACCGATGGATGCCCCACGAAGACCTCGGCAGCATGCTGCCAAAGCGGTTTCCGATCGATTTTCTGGAATACCTTTTTGAGTGGCCCTCCACCAAATCGCTCACTCTTCCCGGCCGCCGCCAGCAAGACTCCCAAAGATTGTTCCATGGCGAAAATGCACCTGCCCACTGAAGATGACCGAAGGTTTCGGGAAAAACCGACTTTTTTTTAAAAAAACAGAGAAAAAAGCGAGCAGAAAGGATCGCTATCCCAGAAGATTATAAAGTCGGGAAGCTGTGTCCGAATCCGGAGTCCATTGTTCTCTTTCATTAGTTTTTCTGGTTCGACCGACTTCCCAAAATCTTCTTTAGGAGCTGCTGGTATGAAAAAGAGCATGGGAATTCGGCGGGGCTTCACCCTGGTGGAGCTGCTGGTGGTGATCGCAATTATCGGCGTGCTGGTTGGCCTACTGCTGCCTGCCGTTCAGGCGGCTCGTGAAGCTGCCAGACGGATGCAGTGCCAAAACCATTTGAAACAGTTCGGTTTGGCCGCATTGAACTTTGAAAGCTCGTTCAAGTTCCTACCCCCAACGCAACACACCACGATCAAAACGCTGGCCTCCGGCGCCAGGAACACCTACTCCTCGGGGGCCACAGCACAGGCACTGATGCTCCCCTATTTTGAGCAGTCGAATAAGTACAACCTGTTTGACATGGATTACAACGTCAACAGCGATGCAGCGATCGCTCCTGGCATTCCCGCCAAGCCCGGCGCCAACAACGCCGCCCGATTCGGCGACGTGCCAGTTTTCCTCTGCCCGTCCGATCCGTCGACAGCGAACTATTTCAACGCTGGAAGATTGAATTACATGGCCTGCATCGGTGGCGCGAACATGCGTGGAGGCACCACGATCGATGGCATTTTCGCGATTCCCTACCCAGTCAATGGGGAGGAAATGCAGGGGCCCAAGATGAGCGATGTCCTCGACGGGACTTCGAACACTGCTCTGTTCGCCGAAGTGATGCGTGGCAGGTTAGCATGGAATGCAACCAACCAGTTTGACAACACCACGGCCTTCATGTCGACCACTGCTTTCTCGGCAGCTCGCCTCCTGGATGGTCGCCAGGTTCCGCAGTGCCTTCCCGGTGCTCCGTCCACGACAGGTTCCTGGATCCGCTACGGTGGGCATCAGTACTATCGCAACCTGCCTCAGAACTTTGTCTATTCCCACACGCTGCCACCCAACTGGAACGTCGATCGGAAGAATCCGGCATCGCAACGATACAATTGCGGAACCACCAGTTTCACGGTCGCACACATTGCCGCTTCCAGCTACCACGCTGGCGGAGCCAACATGTGCATGGCTGATGGCTCGGTACGCTTCGTCGGCGACCGGATCGAATTTCCGGTCTGGCAGGCTTTGGGCAGCCGCGCGACAGGCGAAACTTTTGACCAGCCTGAGTGATTGGTTGGTTCATACCACAATCGCTATGCCACAACGGAGTCCTCATGGGCTCCGTTGCCATCGTAGAAGATCAAAGTCCATTTTGGGGGTTCCCATGCTCTGTCGAATGAATCGCTTTGCATTGATCTTGACTGTCGCTTGTACCGGTGCCTCTTCCCTCGGCTTGACAGGTTGCTCCAAGCCAGCGGCAACGCAATCAACGGCTGCTCAGGGACCCTCGATCAACGATGGATTGACTGACCTGCGCGACATGCTGAAAGAGGCGGCCGACAGCAACACAGCCCCTCCCACATCCCAGGAAGAAATGGTCGCTTTCGATGCCGTTCACCCTGCTGCTGGGGCGTTCATCCAAAGTGAACAGATCATCTATGTCTGGGGATCGGCCCTGAAGCCCAACGGCGGGTCTGCACAGAAAGTAGTTGGTTACGAGCCGACTTGCGCGACGACGGGGGGGCAGGTGCTGCTGGAGAATGGCGATATCAAGCAGGTATCTGCCGCGGAATTTCAACAGCTTCAGAAATAAGTCGATGGCAGACGACCGCCGATTGGCAAGACTGTCTTTGCAGATTGTGTGAGCCGGTTGCCTTCAAAGGGATTTGGTACAGCGATCCATCTGAAAGGATCGAAGTGGTTACCAGTCCGAACAACGAGACATGGAACACACCAAGCCCAGAGCGATTTGCAGGGCCGCTGGTGTGTTCCACCGTCAGAAACTCCAGAACGGGATCGTTCTATCATTCTCGAGCAAAGCATGGACCGGCGACTGTTTCAGTAAGTCGACCGCCTCAGACACCCTACCAGCTACGCGGCATTTCTTCTCTTGCGGAACTGGATGAACTAACATCCCGAATATCGTTTAGAGCTCATTAGTTGATCTAAGAAATCAACTCGTGAACCACCCTCGCCCCCTCCACGCCGGATAGGCGAACATCCAGTCCCTGGAATCGCACGCTGAGCTTTTGGTGGTCCAGTCCCAATTGATGGAGCAGGGTGGCGTGGAAATCATGCACGTGCACCGGTTGATCGACTGGCCCAAACCCTAGCTCATCCGTTTCACCATGAATCAATCCAGGACGAAATCCACCACCGGCCGTCCACATGGTGAAGGCTTCGATGTGGTGATTGCGCCCTGTCGATTCTCTCACCTCACCCATCGGCGTGCGTCCGAACTCTCCACCCCAGACGACGATCGTATCCTCCAGCAACCCACGCCGTTTCAGATCCTGGACTAATGCCCAGCATGGCTGATCGATCTCTTTACAGATCGAAGGCAAATGCGTCTCCAGATTTTCTGTTGCGCCACCATGATGGTCCCAATTGGTATGGTACAGCTGGATGAAACGCACACCTCGCTCAACCAGACGCCTGGCCAGCAGGCAGTTGCGAGCGAATGAAGTTTCCTTGGGATCTTTGATGCCATATAGCTCCAGCGTCTCGACCGTCTCCCCAGCCGTATCCATCAGTTCGGGTGCGCTGGCCTGCATGCGAAACGCCATTTCGTAACTGTCGATTCGAGTCTGTATCTCGGGGTCACCCGTCTCTTTCTGGCGTCTTTCGTTCAAGCGCCGAACGGTATCCACTACCTGTCGCTGCTGAATTTGCCGATCGAGCGATGGATCGGAGGGCATGGGTGAGGAAAGATTGAGAATGGGATCTCCCGATCCTCGCAGAGGGACCCCCTGAAAGCCGCTGGGAAGCATCCCACTGGTCCAGAGGATGGCGCCACCACGCGGTCCTCTCGGTCCGCTTTGCAACACAACGAACCCAGGAAGTTGCTGGCTTTCGCTTCCCAATCCGTAGGTGATCCAGGCACCCATGCTTGGCCTGCCGAACAGGCCGCTACCGGTGTTCATGAAAAGCTTTGCTGGCGCGTGATTGAACAGGTCGGTCTTCATGGTTTTGACAAGGCACAGGTCGTCGACCATCTTGGCGGTCCAGGGCAGCAAGTCGCTGACCCAGGTACCCGATTCACCGGCCCGCCGGAATTGCCGTTTGGGTGCAAGCAGCTCGGTTCGGTGGCTGCTTCCCATGAACGCAAACCGCTTCCCTGCAATCAAACTCTCAGGGATTGGCTTGCCATTCCATCGATAAAGCTCTGGCTTATAGTCCCACATCTCCAATTGACTGGGACCACCTGCCATGAAAAGGAAGATCACTCGCTTCGCTCGCGCCGGGAAATGCGGTTCTCTCGGCGTCGATGAAGAATTGGCCATCGCGATGCCGGAGCCTGCTAGAAGGTGTGCCAGACCGATGCGGCCAAGCCCAACGCCGCAATGCTGAAACAGGTGTCTGCGAGTCCCCTGCCAGGGAGCTTCCGGCTGCACCAGTCGCGTTGTTTCCAAGTCAGCTCGCTGATTCATTCTCTCGTCCCCCAAAACCACAACCGCATCGGAACCAGCACCAACACCCTATAGTTGCCCTATTCCCTGGTGATCGCTTCGTCCAGGTTGAGAAGGATTCTAGCCTGAGTCCAGCGGTCTAAGCCTTCCAATTGGGAGAGCTCCCATGCATCGGGGCTGCGGGATATTGCGGCACGCAGCGCCGCCGCCAACCCCTCACGCTCAATCCTTCCCGCCATCGCCTCAGCCAACTCCACATGCGCTGGATCGTTCAGAAGCGTCAGTGCCTGCAACGGGGTGTTGCTTCTCAAGCGTCTTGTGCAACTGCTAGCGGCATCCGGGGCGTCGAAAACGGAATTGGCGGGGGCAGGAGTGGCACGATAGCAGAAAGTGTAAAGACCTCGCCGAAAACGGTCCTCACCCTGGCTTAACTTCCAGCTTTGCTTACCCTGTCCCTGATTCAAAATGCCGTCGGGGATGGGCGGAAAAACGGAAGGACCGCCTACCTTGCGGCACAACTGTCCGCTAGCCGATAGCAGCGCATCCCGGACCAGCTCCGAGTCCAGACGGAGTCGATTCTGTCGGGACCACCATTGGTTCAATGGATCCAGTTGCTTTGAATCTTCGCGGAGGACCGAAGACTGGCGATAGGTGCGCGATGTAACGATCAATCGATGCAATCGCTTGACGCTCCACCCCTCCTCCTGCCACGCAACCGCCAGCCAATCCAGCAGTTCCGGATGGGTTGGAAACGCGCCTGTAACGCCAAAGTCATTATCGGTGCTCACAATACCAGATCCGAAAAACTGAACCCAAAAGCGATTGACCAGGACGCGCGCGGTCAGGGGATTGGCCGGATCGACAAGCCAACGAGCAAGATCGAGCCGTGTGGGTTGACTGACCATTGCGAATGGATGCAGAACTCCCGGCGTTCCAGGCGTTACCAAGTCCGCCGGTCTTGTGAAATCTCCCTTGATCAACAGATGAGTCGCCCGCGGCTCCTTCCGTTCCTTCATCACCAACGTTGTTGGGATTTCCTTGCGCTTCTGCTCCAACTCTTGCAACCGCTTGTCCAGCAGCAGGAACTCTTCATCGGCTTTCCCGGTGTGCTGGACGTAGAGTTGCCTCTTCTGGGCGGCATTGCGTTTCCCCAATTCGACACCAAGTATCTTCTGGATTGCCTCTGGCAGCTTCTTCTTTGCCACCTCGTCCAGTCCAGCTTCCCAATCCTGCATCGCCTGCTGCGACGCCTCCAATCGACTAGCCAACTGGCCCTCAGTCGCTTCGATATCCCGCTTGATCTGGTCGGGATCCAGACCAGGAACTGCAACGGGGATCGAAGGTTCATCTTGATTGTTGAAGAAACTAAATACCTGGTAAAACTCTCGCTGAGTCAACGGGTCGAACTTGTGGTCGTGGCACTGCGCACAGCCCAGCGAAAGCCCCAACCAAACCGTTCCGGTCGTGGCGACTCGATCAAATACGCTGTCGATCCGAAACTGTTCGACGTCGATGCCTCCCTCCTGGTTGATGGGAGTATTGCGATGGAAGCCCGTCGCGATGATCTGTGACTGCGTCGGCTCCGGAAGGAGATCCCCCGCGATCTGTTCGATAGTGAATTGATCAAATGGCATATCGTTTTGAAACGCCCGAATAACCCAATCGCGATAAGGCCACATCGACCGTGGTCCGTCGATCGAATATCCGTTGCTGTCGGCGTATCGCGCTTGATCCAACCACCAGCGCGCCCATTTTTCGCCGTAAGATGCGGACGACAGCAATCGATCGACCAGATGCTCGTATGCAAGATCAGGATCCCTCTGGTACTCATCCAGGAACTGATCCAACTGATCGGAAGTCGGGGGCAACCCAACCAGATCTAGACTGACGCGTCGCACGAGCGTCTCCGGCTTCGCTTCCGGCGACCTCTGAAGCCCCAGAGGCGTTAGGGATCGATCGATCCATGCATCAATCGGATGATCGGCCTTCGAGTCGGGGAGTTCCCACTTGGTGGGTCGTTCGAAGGCCCAATGGTCTGCATAGACTGCACCGTCTTCAATCCACTCTTCCAGCAGCCGTCGCTCTTCCAGCGTTAGCGTTTTACCGCTTTGCGGTGGCGGCATCACCAGATCGGGATCGGACGAATGAATCCGATCGACCAGGCTGCTCTCCTCTGGTTTGCCTTGTCGAATCGCACCCGCCCGCTCCGCCTCCTCACGAAGATCTAGTCGGAGGTCGGCTTGGCGATGGTTGGCATCCGGACCATGACAGGAAAGGCAGCGATCGGCTAGAAGTGGTCGAATTGTCTGCTGAAAATGAAGTCTCCTCGCCGCATCCTCGTCACTCGATCCTCGACTTGCCCCTTGGGCTAGCGCCGGATGAAGGCCCGGATGAAGGCCAAGAAACAAAAGCATGGCGGTCAAAAAGACGATCCAAGCCGCATGCATGTTTCGAATCCTGCCACGCCGCGCTACCGGAGTCGTCGCCCACATCGCTGTTTTTCTTTCAACTAGTGACTTCGCAGGAATGTGACCGCCTACCAAATGGGATGCAGCCGTACGGAAAACGGATCCACCCGCCACTTCGCTCCACCCCCGCTCGTTATTCTCACTACTCCAGACTACTCGATTGTACGCCAGCCGGTCGCTCCGCTGGATCCGATCCAGTGTGCGGTAAGTGGGCGGAAGCCCTGAGATCCCTGTCGGATGGATTGTTCCGGAATTTCTACCTTCGGGATCGATCCCCTCTCAACCTCCCTAAATCGCTCGTCACAACCAAAAAAGGTGGCAAGTTCCGGTCGAAAACCGACCGCCGTTCTCCTCCCTCTGGACTTGCAGCAGTCGAGGAGTAGGCTATAATTTCGCATCTCGATGGACGTTGCTTCAGGCTGCGTCGATCTGGGGTCGTAGCTCAATTGGTTAGAGCACCGGCCTGTCACGCCGGAGGTTGCGGGTTCGAGCCCCGTCGGCCTCGTTGCCATGAACCCAGCGGTTTCGATCGATCCGCTGGGTTTTTTTGTCGAATGGCCGTAGGGATTTCTGAGAATTCATCGCTTGCCATCGCCTACTCAGCGGGGCGTTGGGGCCTTCCCAAACGCCCTTGCCAGCCAAGCCGGGGTGGGTGAAATCCGACGGAAAGAAAAGCGATCCTCCCGTGAGTTGAAAAGACAACTCCTAAGGCCTGGCCGCAAATTTCGAGTGGCTTGGACAAACTGTTATCGGGTTTCTCTAGAACTTGCCAGACATGCCACCTGGCACCCCCCAACGAACCAAACCGGGCGCTCAACTCCGCCGCCAACTCACTGCCACCTTGCCCTGAGCGACCCGCCCTAATTCATCGCGAATCACATAGACGAACGACTGGTAATCACCAAGCATTCCGGGGCGGAAAATCAATTCCTGCGATTCCAAATCAACAGAGACGGAGGAGTCGCCATAACTGGGCCAACTGACCCATTCGGACGGCGCATTGGGATCTCCAACCGCGACCAGCTCCACCCGACCTCCCGATAGACTGGAGTCATTGGCAAGCACATCAAGTCTTACAGAAGATCCAACAGCCCCCAACTCAAAGAAGTCGTTGCGGGCAACCGGAGCCCCCGCCTCCGCAGGAACGACGACCGATATCGTTCCCGAAGCGTAGGTGGAGGTAACTCCTAGGGTGGTGTAAAGAAACGCAAAGACATTCAAGGTGACACCCTCAGGGGCGGAATAACCCAGGGCTGGCTGATACGACAGATCGGCAAGGATCTGATTCACCTGAGGGATCGAACCCGTGATCCATGCTCCATCAGGAAACACGGGATAGAACGTTGCGTCGGTTGCGATGACATCACTGCGGAGCGTACCGGCATTCGATAAACCATAAGGCGGCTCACTGAAAGCAAACCGCAAGTAGACTCCGACGGTATCTTCGGCCGCCCCCGTGTGATCAATCTGAATGCGTCCTCGCCCAGACTCATCGCGGAACTGAATTTCCGTCCCCGCTGCCGTTCCAATCGCAGGCCCATTGATCGCTAGGCCAAAGGAAGGAACCTCATCTGGAACTACCTGGTAAGTGACCGATACCGTGGCGGTCGAGGTGCGTCCCAAGTTGTCGATGATTGTGTAGGAAAAGAGATCAAAGTTGCGGAACTGACGAGACGGAGTGTACCGCACCAAAGAAAGGCCGCTGGCATCCTGCACCACATCGACCGATCCCGAGATCCCTTGCGAAACCGCGTCGATTCGTATGCTCTCCCCGACATCATTCGCAAGTACGTCAATTTCGATCGCGGGCAACTCGGTCGCGTTGATAGAAAAAACGCCATCGCCGAAGTCGTCGTTGGCGATCAGCGGAGTCATGAAATCCACCGTGTCGCCTGCATTCAATCGGTTGATCACCAACATTGCATCAAGAGGCGTAACCCAGCGATTACCCGTCACATCGACCATTCGCAGTCCTGACGCATCCTCCACCCTTGAAGGAAGAAGCATCGATGGCTGCTGGTTCAGATGATTGATCACCAACAATGCGTCGATCGGACCCATGGTTCCATCGTCATTGGTATCCATGGGCCGCTGATCGTTGTGGAACATTTCGGTCGCAGGATCAGCGAACTCTAACCCAAGGCCACGATCGAGAATATCCCATTCCATCCCCTCCCACTCGAAGGTGTAAACCATCTTGTCGCCCGGCCCATCGGCCGGAACGCGAGCCCGGATCGAAGCGAGGTCTACCGACTGCAAATCGATACCAAGTTCAGT
>Ga0315902_10003036_pt1 | contig 25489 bp, 18 predicted proteins | sample LakEriMetagenome_9_FD_203523 | JGI IMG/M metagenome (GOLD analysis project Ga0315902, IMG submission 203523) | Freshwater fungal communities from buoy surface, Lake Erie, Ohio, United States - Buoy 12 MA117 | ecosystem: Environmental > Aquatic > Freshwater > Lake > Lake biofilm | place: USA... | reverse complement strand
GAGGGAGTCGCTCTGGCCGATGACTTTTTGGGCTTCGCCATTCATGAGCATGAGCACCTGCGGGATGCTGCCTTCATCGCTGCTGCTATCGGCGATCTGGCGGTCGCTCTGGCCGAACATGCGGAGGAAATGCTGATCTTTTTCCGGCTGCGGCAGTTCGGAGGCGCGGGCAAGCACGAGGCCGTTGCGCACGGGCGGTGCGATGGTGACACCGTCATCATCACCGCTGATGGCGGGCTGCGGGGCCTGCTTTTTCTTCTTTTTGGCCGCGCCTTTGACCGCTCCATACTGGCGCATGCCACGCGCGGCTTTTTCGATGTCGGCGACGATGCTTTCCTTCGTCGCGCCTTCGCCGAAATTCACTTTCATGACGTTGGCGTAGGTCTCACCGCGATGCGCGTGGAATTTGTCCACCTCCGCGCCGACGACGAGCGTGGCGCAGGAGTCCCAGGCCTGCTCGGCGCTCATGCGACGCAAAACGGGGCCGGGGAAGAGATACGGGCCGCCATCGGCCATTTCATGGCTGGTGGCCTCGCGCTGGTAGGCCTGCGTGTTGCAAAGCAGGCGCGTGAACTGCTTCAGATCGAACTTCAGCCGCACCATCTCAGAGGCGAGGTGATGGAGCAGCGCGGGATTCACGCTGGCGGAGGGATCATCGAGATCAGTGACGGGTTCCTTAATGCCGATGCCAAAAACGCGCTTCCACAGACGGTTCGCGATGGTCATGGCAAAGCGCGGGTTGTCCGGCGAGGTCATCCACTTGGCGAATTGCGCGCGGAGATCCTCCTCCTTCTTCGTTTGCACGCTTTGATAGGCTTTCTTGCTCTTGTCGTCGGACCAGGTGATGAGCTTGGGCTTCACCGGATCGCCAGGCTTGCCGTCGGTGTATTTGTAATCGTGCGGGAGCGTGAGGTCGTTCTCAGCGGCGTCCTCGACGGCCATGGCGTTCACGCGGAGGATGTTTTTGGCCTGCTGCTGCATGCGGCGGTCCTCAATGCTGGCGAGGACCTGACGCATGTTTTTGCCATTGTAGCCTGCATTGCCACGCGTGCCGAAAGTCTCCGTCGCGCCGAAGAAGGCGGCCATTTCGTAGAACTGGCGCTGCGTCCAGTCGGAGAACGGATGATCATGGCACTGCGCGCAGGAGACATCCGCGCCGAGGAAGGTGCTGAGCGTGAGGCTGAGATTGTCGAGGCGCATGCCAGCATCGCGCAGGAGGTAGCCGGTGGCTCCATTGTCGAGCAGCTTGCCGTCCGCGGTCATCATGGAGGCGACCATTTTGTCCCACGGGATGTTGTCGTTGATCTGGCGCTTCAACCAGTCCTGGTAGGTGTAAAAACGGGCCTTCTGCGCGTTGTCGGCGACGCGGAGCATGTCCGCGAGGTAATTGAAAAGATGGCTGCGGTAGCCTTCCGAGTTCAGCAGAGTGTCGATGACCTTCGCGCGCTTGGAAACGCTGGTGTCATTGAGGAAGGCGAGCGTCTCCTCGCGCGTGGGGATGCGCCCGGCGAGGTCGAGATACACGCGGCGGACGAATTGCTCATCACTGGCGAGCGGATTGGGCTTCTGCCCGGCTTTGGCGAGCGCGCCATCGACGAGCTGGTCGATGCGTGCGGCGGCCTGCGCGAGATTCGGGTCCGCCGGGATGCCGAGGCCCTCGGGCTTGAGCTTTTTGGCGATCTCCTGGTCTTCCGCGGTGAGGCGCGCGAGCGGCAGACGGTGGACATAGCCATTGCGGATCTGGAGGAAGACGTTTTCGCCCTCGATGCCGCGGAAGGTGGCCTCCAGCTTCCTTCCCTGAGTATCGGTCCAGGTGCGATAGACCTCTCCTTCAGCGCGGAGGCCGGAGGTGAGCAGAACGCAGGCGAAAAGGAAGGAGAGACGCGTCTTCATGGCTGAGGTGCGGCGTGAAACGATGCGCCGGGGCGCAAGTTGCGCGCGATTTCAGCCAAACACCCGATCTCAGGCTGCGGCAGGCTGCACGGGCTCCGGCGCGGCAGTCTTGTCGAGCTTCAGCAGCGAGGTGGAGCCGACCTGCTTGTCCACTTTGTAATTCGTGAGCGTGAGCTCGATGAAGTGTGCCTCGCAGGAAGGGCATTTCTTCAAATGAAAGAGCACATTCGCAGAGCTGCCCTTCGCCGCCGCCGCATCGAGCGCCTCGACGGCGCGTTCGCAGGCCGCGAGCGAGGTCTCCGCCATCTCCGCGACGACCGGCTGGGTGCGATCGACGAGCTTTTGGATGCAGGCCTCCAGCGCGGGGCCGCGCTCTTTGCTGGAGAGCTTTTTCGTGTCTGCCCACTGCTCCTCGGAGCTGAGGTAACCTTTGCGGTGCGACTTCAGGTAATACTGGCAGCCTTTGCAATACGGCATGCCAAAGACGCCGAGCGACGGCAGCATCGCACCGAGCGCGTAGCCGGCCAGTTCGAGGAATTTGAAGAAGTAACCCCACACGCCGAGCGCGGAGCCGGGCTCGTCCGAGCCGGAGCGGCTGCTGGTGAAGGCCATCTGCTCGCACGAGTCGCGAAACCAGTCGATGAAGGTGTATTGCGCGGGGTCGGCGTGGAATTTCTCCATGAGATGCTGCCAGGTGAGATACTGCGCCGCGGCGTAATCAACGATCGCAGTGGTGATCATGCCAAAGACAAAGGCGCGGCTGAGCTTCACATTCAAAACACGCGAGGCGACCGCATAACCGACTCCGCTGAGCAGGCCGACGAGCAACGCGCCGGCAGGAAGGATTCCATTCACATACCAGCCCATGACATTCGTGCCGCTGTCATTGAGCAAATGCACGATCCACAGCGCAAACGCCGAAGTGCCGAGACCGGCAAGGTAAACGAAAAGCCCCGGCTGGCGGAGCGGGCGGGAGGCGGGCGCGGATGAAGGCGTGCTCATGCGATTCACGTGAAATTTACGGCACGGCGGCTGCTTTTGAAAAGATGAAAGTGAGTCCGCGCTTGCAGGAACAAGCCCGGCTCCGCTAGTTTTCCATTTATGTCACAAAACAAAGAAGCTTGGGGATCACGTCTTGGCGTTATCATGGCCGTCGCGGGCAGCGCGGTGGGTTTGGGGAACTTTTTGCGGTTTCCCGGACTTGCGGCGCAGTATGGCGGCGGGGCCTTCATGCTGGCCTACGCGATCAGTTTCCTCATCATCGGCCTGCCAATCGGCTGGGCGGAGTGGGCGATGGGGCGCTACGCGGGTTCGCGCGGCTACAACTCGTGTCCGGGTGCCTTCGCGGCTATTTTGCAGAAGCCTTGGGCGAAGTACATCGGCATCATCGGTGTGATCATCCCTGTGGTGATCTATATGTACTACGTTTTCATCGAAAGCTGGTGCCTAGGCTACGCGGTGAAGTTCTGGACGGGTCAGGTGCACCTCACCACGGCCGATGAGACGGTGGCGATGTTCAAAGCGATGAGCGGGCAGGCAGCAGACGGCAGTTCTTTGGTCTTTTCATGGGATGCGGCGTTGCCGTGGCTGATGATCGTATTCGTTTTCAACTTTTACCTCATCTACCGCGGTCTCAGCGGCGGGATCGAGAAGATGTGCAACTACGGCATGCCGTTGCTCATCGTGCTGGCGCTGGTGATCCTCGCACGTGTGATGACGCTGGGCGCGCCGGATGCCGCCAAGCCGCATGACAATGTGTACAACGGCCTCGGCTACATGTGGAACCCGTCGAAGGTGCAGGTGGTGCCCACCGCGCCGGACTCCACGATCAAGCCGCGCGATGTGGTCGGCGCCGCAGCCATCGCGGAGGCTGAAAAAGAGGTCGCTGCCAGCAACGGAGCTTTGACGATCAAAACCATCTCGCCGTGGTCCCAGCTTCTGAATCCGGCGCTCTGGCTCGCGGCGGCCGGACAGATCTTTTTCAGCCTCTCGGTCGGTTTTGGCGTGATCATCGTCTATGCGAGCTATTTGACGAAAAAGGACGATGTGGTGCTCAGCGGGCTCACAGCGAGCAGTGCGAACGAATTCTGCGAGGTGGCGCTCGGCGGCCTGATCACCGTTCCGGCCGCGGTGGCGTTTTTGGGCCTCGCGTCTGTCGCTGGACAGGGGACTTTCGGACTGGGCTTCACCGTTTTGCCGCTGGTGTTTGCGAAGATGCCATTCGGGGCGTTTTTCGGTGGCGCATTCTTCTTCATGCTCTTCCTCGCGGCCATCACGAGTTCGATTTCGATGCTACAGCCGGGCATCGCGTTTTTGGAAGAATCGCTCAATGTCGGCCGGAAGGTGTCGGTGGCGTTGCTGGGCCTGATCACGACGTTTGGCGCGGGTTTTGTCGTTTACTTCACCGCAGGGCTCAAGGCGCTCGACACGCTCGATTTTTGGATCGGCACGCTGATGCTATTCGTGCTCGCAACGGTCCAGATCATCGTCTTTGGCTGGCATTGGGGCATCGAGCGCGGATTTAAAGAGATGCATCAAGGTGCTGCGATTCGCGTGCCAGGCTTTTTCCGGCCCATCATCCGCTACGTGTGTCCGGCGTTTCTGCTCTTCATCTTTGCTATGTGGTTGATGAAGGAAATTTTCGGCTTTGACCTGACGACTTTCAAAAAAGGCGATGTTTCCTCTTATGTGACCGATCTCGTCGGCGGCGCGAAGTCGAGCCTGCCCGCGCAGCTCAGCATCGCAATGGCGGCGGCGGTGTTTGTGTTCTTCGCGCTCATCACCTCGCGCTCGCGGGCTTTCAAGCGCGCCGAGCAAGGACTGGACAAAACCGGGAACTGAGAACCTGTACTATTTATCCCCATGACCACCTCCGGCCTCATCGTGATGCTTCTCTCTGTCAGCACCGTCGTCGTCTTGTTCGCGTGGTGCATTTTCAAGGTGCTCACCACACCGAACGAAACGGAAAAAATCCACAGCCTCGAGTTTGAAACGCCGGACATCCGCGAGGACTCATGAAGCGGCGAAAGATTCGCCGCGCCGCATCCGTCCCATCCGCCCTCATGTCCCTGCGCATCCTCTTTTTCTCCCTCGTCTCCGTTTTCAGCCTCGGCGCAGCCACGACGCCTGTCTTCTGGCCGGCCAAGCAAGGCCCCACCGGCGACAGCATGGTTCCCGCGGCCGATGTCGCCAAGATCCCGCTCGAATGGGACGGTGCGAGTGGCAAAAACATCCTCTGGCGCACGCCCTGGGAGGGCAAAGGCCACAGCACGCCGGTGATAGGGGGGGACCTCGTGTGGTTCACCGCGGCAACGGAGGACGGGAAGCAGATGTTTGTCTATGGAATCGACCGCCACAGCGGCAAGGTCGTGCATCACATCCTGGTTTTTGAAAACGCTGCGCCGGAGGAGCTGGGCAACCCGCTGAACAATTACGCCGCGCCCTCGCTCGCGCTGGAGGCGGATGCTTTGTATGTGCACTTCGGCACCTACGGCACCGCGCGCATCGATCCGGCGACGGGCAAGACGGTGTGGCAACGCCGGGACATCAACGCTCGCCACTTCCGCGGCCCGGGATCGTCCCCCATCGTGTATGAGAACCTGCTCGTGCTGACCTTTGATGGCATCGATAAGCAATTCGTGACCGCCTTGGACAAAACGAACGGCAAGACGCTGTGGACCACGCCGCGCACCACCGACTACGGCGATCTGGACAAAGAAGGAAAGCCCACGCGCGATGGTGACATGCGCAAGGCCTACCACACGCCCGGCGTGCTCGAGCTGGCCGGGAAAAAGGTGCTCGTGTCCATCGGGTCACGCGCAGCCTTTGGTTACGACGTGCAAACCGGCAAGGAGCTATGGACGGTGCGCCACACGGGCTTCAACGCCGCCATCCCGCCCTTCCGAATCGGCAACGTGCTGCTGCTGAACTCCGGCGCCGAGCGCGCCCACACGCTCGGCATCCGCATCGACGAAAAAATGACCGGCGACATCACGGAAAGCCACCTGATCTTTGACCGCGACAAGCGCAACGCCAGTGAGGCCTGCCCGGTGCTGCTGGACGGCGTGTATTATCAGATCACCCGCGGCGGCATCGTCTCCGCGATGGAGGCCGCGACGGGTAAGGAACTGTGGGAGGACCGCCTCCAGGGCCGCTTCCTTCCCAGCCCGATCGTGCTCGGCGACAAGCTGCTCATCTGCAACGACCCAGGCCAGTGCTACCTCATCAAAGCGAGCCGGGAAAAGTTTGAGCTGGTGGGCACGAACACCCTGCCGGAGCTCATCACCTCCTCGCCAGTCGTGGCAGACGGCGCGCTGTTCATCCGCACCGCCGGAGCGCTCTACAAAATCGGGAAGAAGTAATCGCTGCAGTCAAAGTGACACGCTGGCCCTGATTCAGGTGCCGGCTGGGTTATTGACATGTCAAGTCAGCTTTTTCCCATTTGGCCCATCGGGCGTAGGACAAAATGCCCCGCCTTATCACAAATCCGTCGCAAACCTGCCGTTTCATGCTAACCTGACCGCTCCTATGGCTACTACGACTACCACCGCACCCGTTCGCAAGACACGTTTTTCCCGCCGAGTCCCCGACCATGTGACAGATGAACTGGTCAATGTCCTTTCCAGCCAAGAAACCTACGAGTTCAACCAGCTGTTCCGCCTCGTTTACGACAATCTGAAGCTCAAGAACGCCGTCAGCGGTGGTGAGGAGATGCTCCGTCTCCGCAGCTACGAGAAGCTGCAGAACCTCGTCAGCCGTGGCCTCTGCGCCAAGGTCGGCAAGACCTACCGCGGCCTGGAAGGCCTCCGCGAAGCCCATGAGGCCGCGATCGCCGCCCGCAATGCTGCCGCCATGGCCGCCCGCCGCTAACCGAAGCTTCTGAACACCTTTTGCCAGACAGGCCGCCCCAGATCGGGCGGCCTGTTTGTTTTTGAACAGCCCGGTTGACGCTCCCCGGCCTGCCCGCTACCCATCCGCGCCGTTTTTCCCATCTGCCCCCATGCAGGAAAACTACCTCCCCATTCTCCTCCAAGTCATCATCGCCGCTGGCTTTGCCGTCGTCACCCTGATCGCCTCCGCCTTGCTCGGAAAGTCCGCCAAGCGGACCCATATCAAGGACAGCGCCTACGAGTGCGGCATGCTGCCCGTCGGAGAGAGCCAGCCGCGCTTCAGCGTGAAATTCTACATCGTCGCGATGCTCTTCGTGCTTTTCGACATCGAGGTCGTCTTCCTTTACCCTTGGTCGGTGGTTTACAAAGACTACGTCGCCGCCTTCGGGCCTTCCATTCTGGCCGTCGCCTTTGCTTTTGCCGCCATCCTGCTCGCAGCCTTCGGTTACGCCTGGAAGAAGGGCGTGCTCGACTGGAAATCCTAGTCCCCGCCGCTCATGATCGCCTACCTGAGCCTCTATCAGATCAAGCCGGAGGTCACGGCGGAGAAACTGGAGCATCTCATGTCGCAGACGCGTGTTCTGCTCCTGCGCGTGCCGGAAGTCCTCGCGGTGAAGACCGGCAAGCGCGTCAATCCCTCCGATACTTGGCCTTGGTTCGTGCTGATCGAGGTGGAGAGCATGGACAAACTGGCGATCTGCCAGGACGACCCGTATTACATCAAATTCCGCGAAGAGGTGCTGAAGCCCCACATCGCCGAACAGGAGACCACGGCCTTCGAAATGGAGCCGCGCAAGGACGTGAAGTATTCCTAAGCGGCCGAACCGCCCTCGGTTTTCTTCACCAGACGCAGTTCCACGCCTCCGCAGTCGCTACAGGGCACTTCCGTCTTCAAAAACGGCGCATGGCAGCAGGGGCACCACGCAGCCGCCTCGGGCGCGAGTTGCGGTTCAGGGTCAAAATCCGCCTCCGTGAGCTTTTCATCCCGGAAATGCCTCTGGAGCGCTTCTGCCTCCGGCGAGAGCGATTCACTCCGGCTCCAGCCCGGCCGGTAGCGTGCCTCACGCCACATTTCCCGGGCCAGCGTGAGATAATCCTCATCCGAAAGCAATCCGCGTAACGCCAGAGGATGCGGCAGATGCTCATGCGTGAGGGAAATGAGGTCCGCAGCACGAATCGCGTGATGGGGCAGCGTGGCAAACGCGAACGCCTTTAACCAGCGCTTCTTCACCGGCAGACGATGACGTTTCACCACGCGCAGGAACAGCCATCCTTGGATCAAAGTGAGCAGCGGCAGCACGGCCAGCGTGATCAGGGTCACGCGATTTTCGCCGTGCAGGTAGTAGGTGACCGGAAACACCCCAAACGTCCACATGAAGACCAGTTCGCCCAGCATGCGCAGCCACTTCGTGCGGTCCGCGGCCTGCTCCGCGACGCGGCGTGCATGCTCCGTGTTCAACGAAGCGCGCGCCTGCTTGAGGAAGGCCGCACGACGCTTCTCCGGCGGCAAATCACGCCAGTCTTTCAAAATCTGCTCCCAATGCGCCGCACTTTCCGCCGAAGGCATCCGCAGCGCGAGTGCGCCACCCGGTTTGAGCAAACCACCTTCACAAGATGGCTTCAACGCCTCCCATGGCAGCAACACCTCCTTGCCATCTGTGTTCGCCACACGCAGCCCCTGCTCATCCGGTAGGAAAAGCCACGGCAGCGTCTGCACATGCGCACGCAGGGGCGGCAGCAGGCTCAAGAACTGAGGTGAGCCACCGGAAATCACCAGCCTGCCCTCGCCACGACGCAGGCGCCAGCGCCAGCCCTTGTCACCCGCGGCTACCCATGCATGTGCATGGACCAGCCGCAGGCATTCGACGAAATAGAAGGCGGCAAAGACCGCGAAGAGCGTCTGGCCGTCAGTCATGAGCGCGGATTACTCACTCTGGCGGAAGCCGAAGAGCTTCGAGAAGAGTTTTTTGATCGCCACAAACACACCGACGACGACCAAGATCGCCGCCTTGCCCATCTTCGCAAAGATCAGGCCCAGTTTGCCCAGCAGGCCGGACTTCGCCAAAGCGTAGGCACCACCACCGGCGACGAGCGCCGTGAGGCCGTACTCAGCGATCTTGTCACCGCTCTTGTATTCAGCGTAGGTCTCGCCCTGGGTGTAGGAAAAGCCTTCCAGGATCTTCTGGTAACCCGGAAGCAGCCCCTGAAGTTCCTCCGGCGAGCACATCAGCGTGACTTCCATCACCCCTTTGCGCCCCAGCAGGCGCGTGTTGTGATTGATGTTCGTGCCACCATCCGACTTCGATTTCAGAATGATCGCCCACTCCAGGTTTTTCGTCTGGTCATTGAAGCGCGGCGGCACAGCCCAGCCCATGATCTCCAGCTCATCGAGGCCCATCTTTTTGCGCTGCTCGTTCGCGGCCTCCTGGCCTTCCTTCATCGTGCTGAGGAGCTCGTCGGCATCCAGATCGTTCTTTTCGTCGTCCTTCACATAGCCGATGTCATCGAATTCGAAGATGATGCTGTGCTCTTGGAAGTTTTCCGTCGCCAGCATCCCGAGGTAGCTGTTGGACGGCGGATTGCCGTAAAACTCCAGCATCTTCGAGGCACCCTTGCCGTCCGTGAAGCGGTAGCCCTGCGGGATCGCGATCTCGGCCATGCCACCGATGTTTCCCTTGCCCTGGCGCGTCCATCCAAACGATTCCACCATCTCATTCAGCTTCTTGAGCTGCTCCGCTTGCTGCTCGGGAGTGGGCTCCGCCTGGGTGCCGGCGGGCTGTTGCGCTTGGATCGGGGAAAACGCTGCGAGGCAGGCCAGCAGCAACGGGCGGAGATGCGGAATCATTTTCATGAGAGAAGCGGCGAGTCTGGCGGATGGCGCGCACCATCGTCAACCACGGAATCCAAAAAATCCCGCTTGGCGGCGCGCAAAACGACGCGGTAGATTTTCCCATGGACGAAATCGATCCCGCCTCCCCGCCTCCACCGCCCGCACGCCGCGGCGGCTGCCTGAAATGGGGCTGCATCACCCTCCTCGTGCTCATCACCCTCGCTGGCCTCCTCGTGTGGCGGCTCATCGACACAGGCTATGATTTCGCGAAGCACGGCCTCGACTGGCTCGCGGGGAAACTCTCCAGCCAGCGCATCGAGCACACCTTCCTCTCCGAAATCACGCAGATCCGATCCACTGACGGCGATGAGCTCACCCTCGCCAGCATGGAGACCAGCGAGAGTGTCACCAAGGCCGACACGAAGACCCTTTTCGACAATCTCATCTACCTCGGCACCACCGAGAGCGAGATCCGTGTGCCGGTCGTGTATCGCTACCACCTGAAGCTCTCCGATCCTTGGAAGCTTAGCATCCAGGACGGCCGCTGCATCGTCATCGCGCCGCCCATCCGGCCGACGCTACCGCCTGCGATCCGCACCGAGGGTATGGAAAAGAAAACCGAGGCCGGCTGGCTGCGCTTCAACGCCTCTGAAAACCTCGCCCAGCTCGAAAAAGACCTCACGCCCGCGCTCGAAAAACGTGCTGGCGCAGGCAGCCAGCTTCCCGGCGTGCGCGACTCCTGCCGCCGCAGCGTCGCCAAGTTTGTGCAACGCTGGCTCCTGCGGGAGCAAAGTGGTCAGGCAGGCCCCGTGCGCGACATCGTCGTGCTCTTCCCCGACGAGTCCGCCGTCAAAGATCCCGAGGCCGCCGCCCGCATGACCGCCTTTCCGGTCATCGATGGCAGCATCCCGTGATGCACCGTCGCGTCACTGCCGGCCAGAGCCGTCATACACCAGTTCATTGCCCCGCATGCCAATGTAAGGCAGCGATTCCATCAGCACGGATTTGTCGATGTTCGAAAGGCTGAACTTCACATCCTTGAACGTGCCCGTGTGGCTCGTCGCGCCATCGATCAGGCGGGAAACTGAGGTCGCCTTGTCACCCGGCTCCATGAAAACCGCGCCCGCCGTGCGCGCAGCCACAGAGAGCGATACGATCTCCTGCGCATTCCGCTGCCGCACCGCGCGCAGCGCATCCTCACGCGTACCCGGCAATGTAAACACCACGATGCCCACCAGCACACCGATGACCGCCACCACGATCAAAGCCTCCACCACACTGAAGGCGGCACGCAGGGAAGATGGAGGGCGGTTTGGGAAAAGCATGGCCTTCACAGACCTGCGAGCAGGTGGATCGTTGCGAAAATCTGGAGGAAAAAGAATGGGAGGTGTTTTTGACATCGGGAAGAGCAGAGCGGAAAACATACCGCACATGCACGCATTAGCGGACACACTTTCTGCGAATCATCCCGCGCTCGAATCCGTCGGCTACCAGTCCCACCGGTGGCTGCAGGCCCGGCGCGTGCTCGCTGCGCGCCTCGTGAAAAACCGCCTGCCGCCCTTTTTCACCACCTGGATGCCCGCGGAGCCCTTTTCAGCTGCGGAGGATGACACCCTGAGCTTGGCGGAGACCGAAAACGGCCTCCGCTGGCTGGGAGGCGGCCTCGCCGCTGATGCGCGCGAGCGTGCGCTGCTGCACCTCCCTGCCCTGCGTGCTTTTTGGGCGCTGGAGCTGCGCAGCACGCATTTTGACGCCCTGCGCCGTCTCGTGCCTCGCGCTTGGTTTTTGTCTCCGGAGGCCGTTCCGCACGGCGCGATCATTTCCGGCCTCGAAATCACCCACTGGCGCGATTTTTCCCGCAAACACGATTCATCGCACTTTTCGCTCATCGACGAAACCGGTGCCTCGCAGCCTTTGGAGGCCGAAAAGATCGATGAACTCGCCCAGCAGCAGCGATTCGTCCTCACGGAGGCTCCGGGTGCCTCGCGCATGCTCGCCGCTCGCTATCAGGAAGATGAAAAGAGCCGCATCCGCCTCGTAGAATGCCAAGGCATGCCTTGACGCGCCATCCTCGCGCGTGCGATGGTTTGCCACCCACCAAAAACCCATGGCACGCGGCTCCAACGTCACCCTCTGCTCCTTCTGCGGCAAAAGCCATGCGGAGGTGCGCAAACTCATCGCGGGCCCCGGCGTCTATATTTGCGACAACTGCATCAACGTCTGCAAAAACATCCTCGACCGGGAAAACAGCAAGGAAGGAGAGGCGGGCTCGCCCGGCCTGCTCGTCCCCCGCCCGGCGGACATCATGGCGCTGCTCGACCAGCATGTCATCGGCCAGCCACATGCCAAAAAAGTGCTCAGCGTGGCCGTGCACAATCATTACAAGCGCATCCTCCACGCCCAGCAGCTCGCCGCGAAAAACGGCGGGGCTAAAAGCGGCGGCAAAATCGCCGCCACCCTCTCCCCAGGCGATGTGGAGCTCGAAAAGAGCAACGTCCTGCTCATCGGCCCCACCGGTTGCGGCAAAACACTCCTCGCCAAGACCCTCGCACGCATTCTGAACGTCCCCTTCAGCATCGCGGACGCCACCACGCTCACGGAGGCCGGCTACGTCGGCGAAGACGTCGAAAACATCATCCTGCGCCTCCTTCAGGCCGCGGATTACGATGTCGCACGCGCCGAGGTCGGCATCGTTTACATCGATGAGATCGACAAGATCGGCCGCAAGACGGAAAACGTCAGCATCACGCGCGACGTCTCCGGTGAAGGCGTGCAGCAGGCGCTGCTCAAGATCATCGAGGGCACCGTCTGCAACGTGCCGCCGCAGGGCGGGCGCAAGCATCCGCAGCAGGAGTACATCCAGGTAAACACGGAAAACATCCTCTTCATCTGCGGCGGCGCCTTCGTCGGCCTCGACAAAATGATCCAGCGCCGTCGCGGCGCGAAAACGATGGGCTTCAGCGCCATCGACACCGCCCAAGAAGCCGTCACCGGCAAAAAGATCCTCGACATCGAGCCGCAGGACCTGCTCGGCTACGGCATGATCCCGGAATTCATCGGCCGCCTGCCCGTCGTGTGCCAGATCGAGGCGCTCACGGAGGCGGAGCTCGTCCGCGTGCTCACGGAGCCGAAAAACGCGCTCACCAAGCAATTCTCCAAGCTGCTCGACATGGACGGCGTGGAGCTCAGCATCACCAAGGACGCCATGCTGGCCATGGCGAAGGAGGCCGTGTCCCGCGGCACCGGCGCGCGCGGTCTGCGCAGCATTTTTGAGCGCATCATGCTCGATGTCATGTTTGACGTGCCCAGCCGCATGGATGTGCGCAGCGTCACGATCAACGAAGGCGTCGTCAAAGGCGAGCGCAGCCCCCTGCTGCGCAAGAGAATGCCAGAGCGGAAGGCCGCTTGATCGAGCGCTGCTGTGGGCGCGCGCTTTCACTTGCGCATTTGGTGCCGCCACCGTTGTTCCGCGCACTCCAGCCATGAAAATCACCTTTTGCGGTGCCGCGGGCACCACCACCGGATCAAAGCATCTTCTTGAGGTCAACGGCCAGCGCATCCTGCTCGATTGCGGGCTCTTCCAGGGCCGCCGCAGCGAATCGATGGAGCGGAACAAGTCCTTCCCCTTTGATCCGCGTTCCATCGACTGCGTGGTGCTGAGCCACGCGCACATCGATCACTGCGGCGCGCTGCCTCACCTCTGCAGGCTCGGCTTCACCGGAAACATCCACTCCACGCCTGCCACGCGCGATTTGTGCAGCATCATGCTGCCGGACGCGGCGAAGATTCACGAAAGCGACATCGTGTGGCTGAACAAGAAGCGCAAGGAAGGCACGCCCGAGCTGGAGCCCAGCTACACCGTCGTGGACGCGGAAAAATGCATGCGGCAGTTCGTCACCGCGTCGTATCACCGCCCGCAGATCGTGGCGGATGGTGTGAAGGTCACTTTCATTGATGCGGGACACGTGCTGGGCAGCGCGCAGGTCATTCTCGACATCACGGACCGCAACGCGGGCGGCAAACAAACGCGCGTGCTTTTCTCCGGCGACATCGGACGCCCCGGCAACGACCTCCTCAATAACGCCGAGGCCAGCGAGGGCATCGACTACGTCATCATGGAGAGCACCTACGGCGGTCGGAAGCATGAGCTGAGCACCGAGGCGGACGAGCATCTCGCGCACATCATCCGGCGCACGCAGCAGCAGAAGGGACGGCTCATCATCCCGGCCTTCGCCGTGGAGCGCACGCAGCAGATGCTCTGCTGCCTCGATCGCTTGCTGCATGAAGGCCGTATCGCCGCAATCCCGACCTTTGTGGACAGTCCGCTGGCCGTGCGGGCGACGGAAATCTTCCGCCTGCACATCGATGACCTGCGTCCGGAGGTGCGGGACGCGGTTTTCATGCGTGACGACCCGTTTGGCTTCGAAGGCCTGCGCCTCGTGCGCACGGTCGATGAGTCCAAAAAGCTCAACAAACTCAAAGGTGCCGCGGTGATCATCAGCGCCAGCGGCATGGCCGAAAGCGGCCGCATTTTGCACCACCTGCGCAACAACATCACCAATTCGAAGAACATCGTGCTCTTCGTGGGCTACTGCGCGGAGAACACGCTCGGCTGGAAGCTGCGCCAGGGCCACAAACACGTGAACATCTTCGGCGAGGAGTTCGCGGTGAACGCTGATGTCGAAACGCTGGACGCTTTCTCCGGCCACGCCGACCACGATGAGCTGCTGGAGTGGTTTTCCCACGTCGATGGACCAAAAAAACGCGTCTTCCTCGTCCATGGCGAGCCGACACGCTCCGATGCGCTCAAAGCCGGCCTCGAAATGGCCTTCCCCGGTCCGAAAGTCGAAGTCGCGAAACAAGGCCAGACCGTTGATCTCTAAACCACGCCCATTTGAACCATGAAAACCATCCTCGCTCTCCTTGCCATGACCGCCGCTGCTTTTTCCGCTGACCTGCATGACATCACGTTGAAGGACATCGACGGTAAAGAGATGTCGCTGAAGCAATTTGCCGGAAAAGCGGTGCTGGTGGTCAATGTGGCCTCCGAATGTGGCTACACGCCGCAGTATGAAGGTCTGCAGCTTTTGCATGAAAAGCTCGCCGCGAAGGGCCTGGTGGTGCTCGGCGTGCCCTGCAATGACTTCGGCGGCCAGGAACCGGGCAGCGAGGCAGAAATCAAAACGTTCTGCACAGAGCGCTACAAGGTCACCTTCCCGATGACGTCCAAAGTGAGCATCAAAGGCACGCCGCATCCGCTTTTTGCCGCGCTGACGAAGGAAGGTGGCGATGTGGGCTGGAACTTTGAGAAATTCCTCATCGGCAAAGACGGCAAGCTCATCAAGCGCTTCGGCTCCGATGTCGAACCGACGTCCGAAGAGCTGCTCACGGCCATCGACGCGGCTTTGAAGTGAGTTTCAAAGCAGGCGTGCACGCGCCTGCTGCACATCGAGGGCGATCTGGGCCTTCAAAGCCTCCAAACCGTTGAATTTCTGCTCCCCGCGGATTTTTTCGACGAAGCGCACCTCCAGCTCCGCGCCGTAGCAATCGCCGCTCCAGTCGAGCAGATGCACTTCGAGGCTGGGATCGGCATTTTCAGCCACGGTGGGCTTTTTGCCGAGATTGGCGACTGCGGGCCGCCAGAGTGATTCGCCGTTCAGACGCGCCTGCACGGCGTAAACGCCCAGCGGCGGCAATTGCTCGTTTTCGAGCTGCACATTCGCCGTGGGAAAACCGAGCTGGCGGCCGAGTTGACGGCCGGTGATGATTTTTCCGAACACACTCGGCTCACGGCCGAGCAAACGCGCTGCTGCGGTGAAATCACCGGCCGACATGGCCTCGCGGACGAGCGTGCTGCTCACCACCGCGCCATCGATGCGCACGGGAGGCACGCCATAGACGGCGAAACCGTGTTCCTGGCCCAGATCGGTGAGTGTGTGGATGTTTCCCTCACGTCCTCGGCCAAAACTCCAGGTGTAGCCGACGGAGATGCAGCCGAGCGGCCTCGCCGCGTGAACCAGGCGCTCCACAAAGGCCCGCGCGGAGGTCTGCGCGGTCTCTTTGGTGAAGGGACAGACCAGCAGGTGACCGAGGCCCATTTCCGCAAGGATGCGCTGCTGATGACGCGGGCCGCAGAGCAGCCGCGGTGCCTGCTCCGGCCGCAAAACACGTAGCGGGTGCGGATCGAAGGTGACGACCGCGGCAGTGCCGCCATGCGTGCGCGCATGCTCGCACGCGGCGCGGATCACCTCTTGATGACCGAGGTGCACGCCATCAAACACGCCCACGGCGAGCGCCAGAGGCCCGGGGAGGGTGGTAAGTTCGTCAATGGTGTGCAGCACCTGCATGGGCGTCCCTTGGCGCGGGCGGCGATGCTCTTCAACTCGAACGCCGCACTTCTCTTTTGCGCTATTGCCATCAGCGTCCATCATCGCGGCACCGGTCCGCATGCTGAACTTCCTCACATCCCATTGGCGCGACGGCGTGGAGATCCTGATCCTCGCCGCGCTGGCCTATCATGGGTATTTGTTCTTCCGCGCGACGCGTGGGGCGCGCATTTTGACCGGTCTGCTGATGCTGTTGCTCGGTCTGGCGCTCATCGCGCTGCTGCTGGACCTCGCCGTCATCACCTGGCTGCTTCAGCATGTGTCGGTCTTCCTCGCGATCGCGCTGGTGGTGCTGTTTCAGCCGGAACTGCGCCGCGTTTTGGCGGAGCTGGGCAGCAGCCGCTTTTTTTCCTTCAACCGGCCGGACCCGGAGGCGCTGGATCTGCTGATGGAGGCGATGCAGCAGCTCTCAAAGCGCCGCTGCGGCGCGCTGTTTGCGCTGAAGCGCGGGATCGACCTCAAACCCTTCGCGGAGAGCGGCGTGGTGATGGACGCGGTGATCTCGACGGAGCTGATCGGCACGCTTTTCCATCCCAAAACGATCCTGCATGATGGCGGCGTGATCATTGACCAGGGCCGCATCTCCAGCGCGGGCTGTGTCTTCCCCGTAAGCCAGCGCGACATCCAGGATCGAGCGATTGGCCTGCGCCATCGCGCGGGCATGGGCATCACGGAGGAGACGGATGCGATCGCGCTGGTGGTGAGCGAGGAAACGGGCGCGCTCTCGCTTTGCTACCACGGCAAGCTTGAGCACGATCTGGAGCCCGAGGAACTGCGTGCGCGCATCAATGAAATTCTCTCCGGCGAAGGCGGCGATGATGCCGCCGGGCGCGAGGAGAAAAAAGAAAAGGAGGCGGAGGATGAACTGGGCCACACGATTTAAGGACATACTGGTGCGCAACTGGCGGGAGAAGCTGCTGGCCGTGGTGCTGGCGTTTCTGTTCTGGTTCATGATCAAGGCGCAGATCGCCAAGCCACCGATGCCGCAGTGGCAGCAGCCGCCAAATTGGCCGCCGCCTCCGCCGGTGAGCACCCCAAGCGTGATTCCGCTGACTCCGCAGCCTTCCAGCGGTCCTCAAGAGGGGCGCTGAGCCGGGGAGTTTTGTTTGAGACAGACTCGAATCCGCCTTGAGCGCGTCTTTTTGGGCAAAAATGGGCCCAAAACCGGGAAATCGGGGGCTTTGCCCCCCCTTTGCTCATTCATCCGCTAACACGGGAAAAATGCGGCGCGGCCGATTATGGTCATTTCAGATCAGATTCTCAATTCTTACAATTGTTTTATCAAATTTATGATTATCTTGAATATTACTTAAATAAGCCTATATAACCATAGATTCCACCAAATGACCTAACCATCACCTCAGCCCGCCCACCCGCCGTTCTCCCCTGTTTTTTCTGATGCGACGTTGAAAATGCCTTTCCCCCTCCATTCAGACGCCAGTTCAAATGCTGGAAGCGCTTCCACGCAGCGTGGTCGTGCTGGATGCGTGCCTTCGATCTGGCTTCGCTTGGTTGGGTGGACTCGTGTGTTGCTGCTAGCGATCGGAGTCAGTGCCATCTCGCCGGTTTTCGGCCAGGGAAGCGATGGTCAGGGAGGCGTGGAGACGCTGCCGAGCGGAACCTACATCATCCCGATGGACAACACGTTGCAGGGCAACTTCAACCTCAAGGCCTACGGTCTCGCGGTGCGCCTGCTGCACGCCAATGTGCCGCTCAAGTGGATCATCAACCCGTCGAAGGGCAAGGACGGCATTGATTTCACGGCGAATGCTTCACGCATCAAGCCGACGGCGGGTACTGCGGCCAGTTTCTCTTTCCGCGCGGGTCCGCTTGCGGTGTATCCAGGTTTCGAATCTCAGGCGCTGACGGTGATCAACGCCTACGGCAACAATGTCGCCGTGTATCAACTGAACGCCGCCACCAGCGTGAATGTTGATTCCACGCTGGTCCATAAACCGAAGGTGGCCGTGTTTGACCAGGGCGGGAACGGCACGATCCACGCCGATGTGCTTCAGGAGGCGGGGCTGACGCTTTTCGCGCACTATGATCTGGTGCAAAATGCCACGGACATCAGCAGCGACTCCTGCTACACCCTTGCAGCCGAACCTCACTCCGACACGGTCTCAGGAACCACCGCACTGATGAGTTTCCTTCTCAGCGGGGGCAATTTTTTCGGCCAATGCGCGGCTGTCCGGGCCTACACCCAGCACGGCCTGCTCGCAGGCTATCAGGACGATGGGGCTCTCGGAGGATCGATGACGTATGGCAATTTCCAGGACCCGATGGCGCAGTTCGAAGGCGCGCTTGCGGATGAGGGAGGCAGCGTCACCTCGTTCAAGTTGACTTCGAATCCCGGCTTTCGCATTGCCTATTCATCGAGCGACGGAGCCCGCTACAAAGCCTATGTGGGACGCGTCGCGGGTGCGCCTGCGAGAGGCGGATGGGTGCATTACCTAGCCGGACACAATTATAACCAGGCTGACATCTCCAGCATCAACGGCAGACGCATGCTGCTGAATGCCGTGCTGCGTCCTGCGCGACGCTCCACCACTTGCAATCTCACGATCGCCATGGATTTCGGCGACTGGAGCGGCGCGGCTCCGGTCTCGAACATCGTCTTTGCGGACAAACTGCGCCTCGGAAGCAGCGTGGATGCCGAGTCGGCTGTGACACCGAATGCCGCAGCCACCGCAGATGACACCACAGGCACGGATGACGAGGACGGCGTGACATTGCCATCCAGCATGATGCAGGGTACTCTCGTCACGATCCCCGCCAGCGTCTTTAACAACTCTGGCTCCAGCGCCTACCTGGACGCATGGATCGACTTCAACAACGACGGCACATTCAGCCACACGCCGGCAACTTTCGCAGGCACGGACGAACGCGCGAAGACGCAGCTCGTCATCCCGGCCTCCGCGAGCCAGCAGACGGTGAATGTGCAATTCGAGGTGCCCAACGCAGCCAGCCCGGGCGCTCAGCGAGGCCTCAGACTGCGCTTGAGCAACGACGGCACCCAAAGCCCCACGAGCCGCGAAGTGCCGGGCGAAGTCGAGGAGTATGTCGTGCGGGTTTGCGCACCGATGGTGGTGTGTCCTGCGGTGGATGTGTTCCCGCTGGGCACGGTGGGCTCGGCTTACAGCCTGCCGGTCACCGCGCTGGGGGGCGCGGGCGGTTTTGTTTACACGGTGAGCGCGGGCTCGCTGCCGGGCGGACTCACCTTGGCGAGCGCCACAGGCATGATCTCTGGCACCCCGACGACCGTGCAGACGAGCACGTTCACGATTCGAGCGACGGATTCGGCCGGCTGCACGGCGGACCGCAGTTACACGATGAGCGTGGTGGCAGCAGGCACGGTCGTCCAGGTCATCGGTGGCAGCTCGCAAAACAACGTGCCGATCACGGCGGCGAGTTATCTGGTGAACGGTTTGCCAGCGACGCAGAGCACGGAGGCTTCCGGCACCACGGTGCTGACCTCGACGAACTCTGACATCCAGCTCACCAGCCTTTCGATCCAGGACAATGGAACGCCCAAGACCCTAAGCGTCGCCAATCTCAGCGGTGGCACGGTGAGCAATGTGTCCGTGTCCACGAGCGCCACCAATTTCGGTGTGCATCTCAACGGCACCACGACCAGCATCGCCAGCAGCGGACTCGCGGCCTTCCAGACCTCGGCAGCTCAAATCGCGACGAACACTAACCTCAATCACTACATCTTTGATGATCGCGGCGAGGGCGAGCCGGACGCCACGGGTGAGTATGACCTGCGCTTCAACTACGCCGTCACAGCCGAGGATTTTGTCGTCTGCCAGGAGCGCTTTGGGAACTCCCACATCCAGCTTCAGGCGCTGGACGCCACGGGCAATGTGATCCCCGGCTCCCGCACAGTGCAGGTGCGCGGCACGCATGATTGGAACACCGGCTACGCCTCTGGAAGCTACATCAACACACAGCCATATTTCCTCACCGTGATCCGGCACGGACTCTTCGGCACCGCGTCGCCGATCTTTGGCTTCCGTCTCAGCATCAATGGGGCGGACTGCAAATTCTTCGCCATGAGTGAGAACTCTTTCACGGACAATCCGAGCTCCGCAGGCCTCGTCGGCGACCGGGTGTGGGAGGATTTGAACCGCAACGGCATTCAGGATGCTGCCGAGCCCGGCCTCAGCGGCATCACCGTGCGATTGCTGGATGGCAGTGGCACGCTGATCTCATCGCAGACAACGAATGCCTCGGGCATCTTCGGTTTCACCGCCGTGGCTCCGGGGAATTACATGCTGGAGTTTGTCCGGCCGGCCGGCTTTTCCTTCAGCCCTGCGGACCAGGGCAGCCAGGATGGCACGGACAGCGATGCGAACACCACCACCGGACGCACGGCCATCTTCACGATGATGCCCTGCGATTCGATGACTCACTTCGATGCTGGGATGGTTGCGATCGATCACAGTGACTACTCCGGCTTCCCATCCGTGAATCAAAACGTGAGCAGCGCCATCCGCATCGGCACGCTGGCCACCGATGGCGAGACCTCCAGCCCGGCCAATGCAGCGGCCAATGGTGATGACAGCACCGGCGATGATGAAGACCTCACGATGCCCGCCTTCACCGCCGGCACCGCGACCAGCCTGAGCGTGCCAGTGACGCTGAATACCGCACTGCTGGCCAGCAGCACCTCGCGCGTGGCTGTGTATGTCGATTGGAATGGCGACGGCGATGTGGCGGATGCAAATGAAACGCCCTCCATCCTCGCTGCCTCCACCAACGGGCTGAACTCTCTCTCTTTGAGCCTCACGCCGCCCGCAGGCACGATCACCGGCACGAAGTTCCTCCGTATCCGCGCTGTGGAAGGCACCTCACACCCGGGATTCAGCGCTGCCTCGACGCTGCGCGGCGAGGTCGAGGACTACTCGATTTTCGTCAACGGGGTCACCGTGAATGATTTCGGTGACTGGAATGGCTCCGGTGCCGCCACCACGACCACCTCCAGCACGGTGAACACCGTGCTGCGACTCGGCGCCAGCGTCGACAATGAAACCAGCGTCACACCGAATGCATCCGCCACTGCCGATGGTGCGGACGAGGACGGTGTGACGATGCCAGTGAGCATCACGCAAGACAGCCTGATATCGATCCCCGTCAGTGTGTCGAATCACACCGGACTGAACGGCCACCTGCACGCTTGGATCGATCTCAACAACGACGGCATCTTCACTGACACGCTCATCAGCGCCGGTGGCGAGCGTCTTGAGGCCGCGCGCCTGATTCCCTCCGCCGGATCAGCCAGTTCCCAAAACATCACCTTCACCGTGCCGCTCACTGCCAGTCCCGGGTGGCGTCGTGGCGCGCGTTTCCGCCTTTCCTCGCTCTCCACCACCGGCCCCACCGGCGCGTCAGGCACCGGCGAGGTAGAGGACTACGTGACCCACATTTTCCGCCCGTGCAGTTTCGCCAATCTGGTGTGGCAGAGCACATATTCGCCCGGCGCACCGCAGTTGGAGACCTACAACCTTGCCACGGGACAAAAAACCATGATCGGCATCACGCGGATCGGCACTGGAGGGACGCAGTATGCGCTCACCGACATGGCGTGGTCCCCGGTTGGCAAGCTTTACGGCCTCGCTTTCGGCCCCTCAGGCACCACGCTGGTTTTTGAGGTGAATCCCGCGAACGCGCAGCTCACGCAGCTCACGCAGCTCGGCACACTCAGCACCGTGTCCTTCAATGCATTCGTGTTCGATGAATTCGGCGTGCCCTACGTCGCTGGCAGCAACGGGGACATCTACACCTTCGATTTGCAATCGCTCAACACCAGCGCGGCCACTCCACCGGTGCTGCTCTATGACGCGCCAGCCACCGGACCAAATGGCAGCAGCCTCTACAGCTCCGGTGACCTCGCGTGGGTGGGTGACGATCTGTATTACGCCACCGCCGCTGGCGCCTTGAACTACCTTTACCGCGTGCGCGCGGGCACCAGCACCGTGCAGCTCGTCGGTGCCTTCACCACCACCTCCGGCGGCGCTTTGCTGAATGTGTGGGGCCTCTTTGGCGACGGCCACGGCACTCTCTACGCACTCGCCGGGACCAATGTGTATGAAGTGGACACCGCTAACGCGGTCAGTGAGCTCTTTGTCACCAACATCTCCAACAACACCATCTGGGGCGGCAGCCTTGAGTTCGACTGGTGCCAGGAAAATCGCGATCACGGTGACTTCAGCGGCTTTGGAGATGCCAGCACATCCATCAGCGAGTCCCTGCGCCTCGGTGCGTCCATTGATGGCGAAATCGGCTCCACCAACACCACCGCCACCGCAGACGATGTGAGCGGCATCGATGATGAAAACGGCTTCACCCTGCCCTCCATGACCTCCGGCGCGAATGCGACGCTGAATTTCACCGCCACGAACACCCTCGCTGGCAACACCAACGCCCTCGTGAACGGATGGATCGATTGGAATGGCAACGGCACGCTTAGCAGCGACGAAAAGGTGATCACCAACTTCGCCGTTTCGCTCGGCACCACGAATGGCAGCTTCTCCCGTATCATCAGCGTGCCTGCGGGCCTCGCCAGCGGTGCGCGCGGTGCTCGCTTCATCATCACCCGCGGCGACAGCGCGCTCAGCGGCCCTACCGGCATCCTTTCCACCGGCGAGGTGGAGGACTACACCGTGAACGTGGCCGGCTGCGCCATCCTCAACACGTCCACGCTGCCGGATGCCACGTTTGGCAGCGCCTACACGCAGCCCACGGCCTTCAGCGCCAGCGGTGGCAACGCACCTTACACCTGGAGCGTCACCGGCATGCCTGCGGGCATGAGCTTCAGCCCCAGCACGCTGAGAATCAGCGGCACGCCCAGCCAAACTGGTTCCTTCCGCGTCAATGTGACCGTCACCGATGCCACCGGCTGCTCCGTCTCGCGCGTGCTGCCGCTGCGCGTGCTCGGTTGCGGCGCGACACAGTGGGTGGTCGCTTGGGATCGCGCGGTGGATGCCCTCGATGGCAGCGATGATGCCGGAACGTGGCGCAGGCTCGTCTTCACGCAGAACCAAAGCGCTGGCACGCTCGATGTCAGCGCCACGCTCGACACCGCGGACGATTCCACCGACGCGCTGTGGTTCAGCATCAGCAATGGCCCCGTGCCGCAGACCACCAGCGGTGATTACGCGGCCGTGTATCTCCACGGCGGCCAGTTCCGCGTCACACCTTACACGCAGAATCCTTCTCAAAGCCACGCGCTGCCCACCACGATCACCAGCGGCACCTACAGCGTCACCAACAGCGGCACGCGCCGCACCTTCACCTTCCAGATCAACAGCACACTGGTCAATTCATGGGCTGGAGGCGGCGCTTCGTGGAAGGGCATCGGCTTCCCACTCGATGCGCAGGGCAGCGTCGGTGGAAATGCCAGCACGCCTTACCGCATGGGCGCGTGGGCTCGCGCGTTCTCCGATGGCGCGGCGTCGATCAGCGGCAGCAATTGGTCCGTGAGCCTCGGAAGCTCTCCAGACACGAATTTGGGCACCTGGGATGTCTCGCACGATTTCAGCATCGCCTGCTGCGGACTGACCGTTTCGCCCACCAGCCTTCCAAATGGCGAGGCGGGCATCAATTACGCTCAAACCACGCCTTTCAGCGCTACTGGCGGCGCACCGCCGTATGCCTTCAGCGTCACCAGCGGCCTTCCGCCCGGTTTGACGCTCAATTCGTCCACGCGCACGCTCACCGGCTTCCCCACCACTGCGGGCACCTACAACGTCGCCGTGCAGGCCACGGATAGTTTTGGCTGCACCGGCACGCGCACCTATCCGGTCGTCATTTCGCCATGTGGCGGCATCACCATCGTGCCGCCGGATATTCCAGACGCCTATTTCAGCCAGAGCTACACGCAAAGCTTTACCACCACCGGCACGGATGCGCCGGTGAGTTGGCAGATCCGTCCGCCCGTGCTGCCGGGCACCGTCGCTTGGTGGGCCTTGGAAGGGGATGCACTCGATCATGCGGGCTCACCCGCGCAAAACGGCACCTTCGCCGGCACCACGGCTTACACCGCCGGTGCCGTGGGCCAATCCTGGCTGCTCAGCGGCGATGATGTCATCACCGTGCCAGATCACAGCTCTCTGAAGCCGGCCGCGATCACGCTGGAGGCCTGGGTTTATCCCACGGAGGCCACACCGGCCACGCGTCGCTGGATCATCGGCAAAACGAATAGCGCCGCCACCCAGGGCTACGGCATGCACCAGCTCAATGGCAGCACCACCGTGCGCTTCTGGGTGAACAACTCCGGCACCGCCGCCAGCGTGCAGAGCAACATGACGCTCAACGCGTGGAACCACCTCGTCGGCACCTACAGCCCCACGGGCGGCAACCTGCTACTTTATGTGAATGGCGTACTCGCCTCCCAACGCGCCTACACCACCGCCATCACGCACAGCACCACCCCGTTGGAGATCGGCCGCTCCCCGATCGCCAGTTCGAACTTTGTCGGCCGCATCGACGAAGCCGCCGTTTACAACCGCGCGCTCGATGCGTGGGAGATCGCGCGTCGCAACGCGGCCTTCACCGCCGCCAATGGCAGCTATCCAACGTCACTCAGCAGTCTCGTCAGCCTTTGGAAAGCGGATGCGAATGCGCAGGATTCGCAGAGCATGCATCACGGCATCACCGCAGGCACCATGGCGCATGCGCCGGGCGTCACGGGCTCCTCGTTTGACCTCGATGGCGTGGATGATGCCGTCAGCGTGCCGCATCAGGCCGTGCATGCCACCGCCGCGCTCACGCTGGAGGCGTGGGTGTTTGCGGATGAGACCACGCCGACCGCGAATCGCTGGATCGCGGGCAAAACCGGCACCGGTAGCAATGGTTACGGCCTCATTCAGACCGCCGGCACGAACACCGTGCGCTTCTTCGTCAATGACGCCGCCGCCGCGACCAGCAGCGCGGATGCAGCGCTCGTTCCGGGTCGCTGGAATCACGTCGTGGGCACTTTCGCGCGTCCGAATCTGCGCATCTACGTCAACGGCTTCAATTTCGTCGCGAAGACCTACGATGTAGCTCTGACGAACGTCACGCAGCCTTTCCGCATCGGCTCCAGCGGCGTCGCGGGCTCGTTCTTCAACGGCCGGGTCGATGAAGTGGCTTACTACAACGCCGCGCTCACCGGCGGCGAGGTCACCGCGCGTTTCAAAGCACTGATGCAGGTCAATTCGCTCGTTCCGGCGGCCTTCACCGCGGGCACCGCTCCCGCGCAGTTCTCCGGCACCGCCATTTCGCCTGCGGCGGAGCGTGATTACGATTTTCTGCTGCGCGCGCAGAGCAGCGTCGGCTGCACCGCTTGGAAGGCGCATGAATTGGATCTGCTCTGCCCGAAGCTTTCGATCAGCGCCTCGCCATCACCGGGTCCGGGGCAGATTGGCGTGGCCTACACCGACATCACGCTCACCGCGTCTGGCGGCACCGCGCCTTACGGCAGTTGGAGCGTGATCAGCGGCAGTTTG